>OJMO01000017.1_pt1 | contig 136769 bp, 152 predicted proteins | sample 1597241 | NCBI WGS metagenome assembly OJMO01 (sample SAMEA2452129, study PRJEB22498) | human gut metagenome | biome: human feces; feature: human gut; material: feces | place: Australia | collected 2012 | reverse complement strand
AAAATAATTTGTAATTTTTTTGCAAAAAGTGCGACACTTATTATTGCAATTTATACTAAAGGTTAACTTATGTGGCGAATTTGTAAATGATAGCATTTTGTGATATAATAATAACATATATATTATGTATATAATTAAAAAAATTAAAAAGGAGTAAAGGCAAAATGAACAGAACATATTCAAAAGAACAAGTACGGATTTTCAAATTAAGTAATCCTGAGAAAGAGGTATATGAGAGAGTTGAATTCACATTTTGGCAGAAAGTGAAGTTCTATTTCTTAAATAGTTTTCGAGTAGAAATCGAAGAGATGATATCAGAGTATGATTTTAATGTAAAAATCTATGAAGATAATCAGGATATTTTTGAAGAGATTGAAGAATCGGCTAGTATTATTTTAGGTGGAGTAAGCCTGGAGCGGAGCTTAAATAAGGTACGTAGAGAGCAAAACAACAAAAAGAAAAGAACTTTAGAATCATACCAGATGCTTCTTGAAAATTTAAAGGAAATTAATAAGTTCTACAATGAATGGAACTTAGAAAGACATGAGCAATACAAAAAGTGTAACTGTAAAAGGTTGCTATTAGACCTAAAATCAAGATTTGATGAAGGTGCTAAATATGTTGTCTTGCTAAAAACATCTGGAAAAACAACATTTTCTGCATTGGAAAAGCAACTAGGAAACCAAAACCTAAATGAAAATAAATATATAATATGTGAAAATAGAATCTTTTATGGTGATTATTTCATAGGGCTTGAGCTTGATGGAGTAATTCTGAAAAGAGGATGTTCATATATGGATATATACGAGATTTTATGGGATGGCTTCTCATATTTACCAATCACTAAATTATGGATAAAGGAGTATTAACAACCTTTAATTTTACCCATACAATAAATCGTTCTGATTTTGTATGGGTTTTTCTTTTTTTATACAATACCTTGACAGATGAGGTATATTAAAATATAATATATGTTAAGAGGTGATAACAATGTCAATTGCATCAGATTTAATAAGAGGTTCTACAGATACAATAATACTTGCACATTTAATGAAAAAAGATAGTTATGGTTATGAAATTAACAAATCTATTTCAGAAATAACAAATGGACAATATGAATTAAAAGAAGCAACTTTATATACAGCCTTTAGAAGATTAGAAGAAATGGGAATGATAGTATCTTATTGGGGAGATGAAAATAGTGGAGCCAGAAGAAGATATTATAAAATAACAGATACTGGACAGAAATACTATAAAGAGAGTAAAGCAGAATGGAAAAATGCGCAAATGCTAATAAGCAAATTAATTGAATTGGGGGAGATATAAAATGGAGGAAAAATTAAAAAGATATGTAGATAATATATTTGAAAATGCGCCAAAGACTAAAAAATCATATGAGTTAAAAGAGGAGATTACATCAAATTTAATAGATAAATATAATGATTTAGTTACATCTGGTAAAACACAAGAAGAAAGTTATAATATTGCAATTTCTAATATGGGAAATATTGAAGAATTAGTATCTAATTTGCAAGATGAAAATAATAAATGGAATACAGATTATATTCGGTAAACAAAGAAAAAAATCAGCAATGCTTGTATCCAGCGCAGTTGGGTTATATATATTAAGTGTTGTTCCTGTTATATTGTTTAGTGAATTAAATATTGAAGGATTAACAGAAGATTTAGGTGTTATATTTATGTTTATATTTGTAGCAATTGCAACTATGCTACTTGTGTATAATGGAATGTCTAAACCTAAATATAAAAGTGCAGATGATACAATGGTAGAAGAATTTAAAGAATGGAAAGTAAATAAAGAATTAAAAAAGTCAGCTAAAAATAGCATCAATTCAGCTGTTTGGTGTTTAATTATTGCAATATATATCGGAATTAGTTTTTGTTTTAATGCATGGGCTTATTCTTGGATTATATTTCTAATAGGTGCAGCTATTTCAAACATAATAGATGCTGTATATGAATCAAAAGAAAGAAGGGGATAGATATGAATAATACAAAGATTATAATATGGACAATAGTAGCAATTGTATTAACAATATTATTAATATGTTTATTAGTTTCAAATGCAAGACTAGGTGATATTTTTAGCAATGAAAGTGAACATATTGTATATGAAGAGGAATTTGATGTAACTAATATTAAAAATATAGATTTAGATTGGACTAGTGGAAGTATTAATATATACAAAAATGATTCTGATAAGATTAGAGTGATACAAAAAAGTAGATATGAGTTAAAAGAAGATGAATTAGTAAATATTGATTATAAAAATGAAACTATATCAGTCCAAGAAGGAAAGAAGAAAATTGGATTTTTCTTCTTAGGGTTTGGTAGTATATCTACAAATTTAGATGTATATTTGCCAGATAAAGAATTTGAAGAAGTATATGTAAAAATCTCAAGTGGTAGAGCAAATATCGAAGATCTAAAATTAAATAAGTTTAATGTAAAGGTTAGTTCAGGGAAAATAGAGATTAGAAAAGTTGTTTCACAAGATATAGAAGCTAATGTGTCATCAGGTAGTATTGAAATGAATGATGTAAAAACAAGTTCTTTAAATTCTGAAGTTACATCTGGTAAGATTGAAATAAATAATTTAAATACAAATATTTTAAATGCTTCAGTTAAATCTGGAAAAATAGACATAGATGGAAGTGCGAAGCAGATGGATTTAAAAACTACTAGTGGAAAGATTTTAGTAGATAATAATGTTTTACCAGAAAGTTTAGATGTAAAAGTGACATCTGGAAGTATAGATGTTGCTATTCCAGAAAATGAGGGATTTGAAGCGAGTTATTCTGTTACATCTGGTAGTTTTAAATCTGACTTTGATTTATATTCAAATATGTCAAATTTAGATAAAAAAAGTGGTGAAGGAAAATATAAAAATGGTGGGAATAAATTTAATTTTCAGGTAACAAGTGGTAAAATAATGTTAGAAAGAAAATAGATGTTTTTAGTTATGTAAAGTGTGTGTATAATATTTAGTATTTAAGATTTGTATACCTTTAGATGAAATCGAGAAATTATTATACATAGATTCAATAAAGTCAGAAATACGCTTTTTCCATAATTTAAATAAAAAAGTACACAATTTTATCCCGAAAAAGAGAGTTCATTTTGAACTCTCTTTAAAATTTATAAAAATATGTAGAAAATAAATAGAATATGAGATATAATATATTTAGTTCGAAAAAGGAGGAATAGGATTAATATGAATCCTACTATGTCAGATTTACGTATTGGAATTGTTTTTTCAGGTGGATTTGCAAAAGGCGCTTATGAAATTGGATTTTGCAAAGCTATTTTAGAATATATAGAAATGAATAATATAAAAGCAGTAAGTGGCGCATCAATTGGAGCAATAAATGCATATGGTTTTATAAATAATAAATTCGACTATTTATTTGAAGTATGGAGAAATTTAGATTTTAAATCAGCAAAAGAGTTTTTAGTAAAATCAGATAAAAGAAAAGTTATATACAATTATATAGAAAAGATGCAATCAGAAGTAGAAGATGTAAGCCAAACACCTTGTTATATAGATTATATAAAGATACCTAATATTTCATTATGTTATAAAAATGTTAATAAAGAACATAATAAAGTTCGAAATGATTTCTTAAAGGCGAGTATTTCTGTTCCAGGATTATATAATCCAATTTTAATAAAAGATGATTATTATGTAGATGGAGCTTTTCTAGATAATACACCAATAGAGCCATTAGAAAATGAAAATTTGGATTTGATTTTTGTATTACGATTTGATCATGCGAGTGAACAATATGAAGAGTTAGATACAGATGCTGCAATAATAGAAATTGTATTTGAGGATGACAAAAAATTAAAAGATTATTTTTACTTTAATAGTAGTTTGACAAATAGATTAATTGAGCAAGGGTATAGAAAATCAAAGGATATTTTAGATGTTGTTTTTAAATATGGCGAAGATATTCAATATATAAAATCAATTGCGAGAATTTATAATCAAGAGTCTAGAAAAAATATTATACCTAAAAGTGGAGAAGAGATTGTTAATAAGATGAATAAGTTAAGGAAAATGTTTAAAAATGAATATTTGGATGAAGGAAATGATGCTGATGCTAATTTGTGTGGTAAAGATGATAATGAGATAAGTGAGATTGTGATGTGAAAGCTTTGAAGATGGTACTACAGAAAAATAAAAATGAATTTTACAATTTATAAATGTAAAATTCATTTTTATTTTGTTTTCAGTTCATTATTATTGGAAATAATTTATTTTTTTATGAATTCGTTATGCTTAGTAATTTAAGTTTATTCAGAAAGAAAATTCTTTAGATTATTTATTAGTAGGGGTATATTCTTAGTTTCTTAGTATTTCAAATCTTAATATGATTTACATGTGAATATGTGCACTATATTTTCTTAAAGTAAGTTTATAGAAATATTATATTTTTATATTGACATTGTAAATGATATGTAGTATATATGTATATATAAAAATTAATGCCAATTAATTATAAATTATAAGATTTAATTTAAATAATATTAGAATGTGAATATTAATTATAAATTATACGATTCACAAAATTAAAAGTTTTAATCTAAATATACTAGAAAAAGAAAGGAGGATATTTTGGATTTATTAAATTTAAACAATGAATTGGATTACAGAGAATATTACATATTAAACTACTGCAAGCAGAAGGTTTTTACATATTCTGGAATAGAAGTAAAATTTTATGAAGATCAATTTGAACATGCTTTTTTTGAGAGTAAACAATATAAAAAAAGAGATAAATCTATATTTTCATGGGAAAGAGCAAAGCGAATGGATTGGATAAAAAATGTATTATTAGATTCAAATGCAGAACTATATGTAGGTTGGGATAGAGATAAAAAGAAGTATAATGAAAACAGACGTGTAAGTATTATATCAGAAGATAATTATGTTGTAATTCTAAATATAATTAATAATAAAAAGGCAAAATTTATAACAGCATACAATGCAAGTATAAGTAATGCAAGAAAAATAAGAAGTGCGCCAAAATGGCAAAATAAATAAAGACTACTGATTACTGGTTCAGTAGTCGAAACCTCTAGTGATCCTTTGATATAACAAAGGATTAACTTATACTATAATATTACTACAAATAAATTTGTTTGTCAATATTATAGTATAAGTATATTCAAAAATAAAAAAAAAATTCAATTAAGCATCGACACAAAACGACAAAATACTTCAATAAGTTGTGCTATTATACAAAATATTAGGAGGTGAAGTAATGAGATACAAATTATTTTTTGAATTAGAAAATAAAGATATGTCAATTCAATACCGAAAAAGTGTATTAAGCTTTTTTAAGAAGTCTTTAAGTGAGCATGATAATGAAATATATGAAAAGTTATATCATGCGAAAGATCCTATTATTAAGCCATACACTTTTTCGGTGTTTTTTAAAGATTCTGAGTTTAAAGAAAATAGAATTATTGTAAATTCAAAACAAATGGAACTAAATATATCAATTGCAGATTATGAAATAGCTGTTATTTTATATAATGCATTTAATCATCAGAGAAATAAAATATTTCATTTAGAACATAATTCAATGACTTTAAAAAATATTGTATTAATTCAAGAAAAACAAATTAATACAGAAGAGATAACAATAAAATTTATGTCTCCATTAATTGTAAGACAAAGAGAAAATGAAAAAGATTATTATTTTTCTGTGGAAGGAGAAAAATTCTTAGAAACATTAAAAATTAATATAAAAGAACAATTGAAATTAACAAATTATTCTATGGATATTGTAGATAGTATTAAATTGGAAAAAGTTAATGGAAGAAAAACTGTAGTAAAATTTTATGAAAAACAGATGGAAGGAAGTATAGGTACTTTTAAGCTATTTGGAAATAAAGAATTATTAAATTTTTTATATAGAGCTGGGATTGGAAGTAGAAGATCAAGTGGATTTGGAATGTTTGAAATTATATAGAAGTGAGGTGAGTATGTGAAAATAAAAGTGTATTTAAATGAATGGTTTATAAATGCTGGAATTGTTGGATTTGTAAATATAATGGAAAAATATAATCCAGGAGCTATTATAAAAAATGAAAATTATATAGAGACTGATTCAGAAGCATTAAGAAACTTTAATGAGTATTATTTTCGGTTACTTTTTTGATATATATAACATAGCAGCAAAGATGCAAAATAAAATGGAACATTCATTTAAGCAAATAAAACAATCATTACAAGAGTTAGATGGCAGTAAAATTAACGACAAAGAAAAACAAGAAAAGATAAAATCTATAAAAAAATATATAAAGTTAGTAATAAAAGGTCAATTAGATAAAATAAAAAAGGTAGATGAAGATATCTATCAAGAAATGTTCGAAGAATATAATAAGATTGATGGAATAAAAGAAAAAGATGATATAAGTAAATTAGATGATATATTTAAAATTCTAAATGATAATTTTTATAAAGAAAAAATAAATAAAAGACTAACAATGAATCTATTTAAAAGTATACTAAGTAAAAGTTATTTTGGACAACCTAGTTTTTTAAATGTAGTTAAAAGTGCTTTAAGTTATGAAGAACAATGTGAGTTAATGTATAAAGATTATATATCTAATATTGTAGAAGTTGGATATTTAAATGATTTAGTAAAAGATAAATATGAAATAGAAGAAATAAAACAATATATACAAGATAGATTAATAGATAAAAATATAACAAAAGAATTGCAAAGTGTATATTCTAATATTAATAAGAGATATATTGAAAAGAAAAAGTCTCTACAAGATATAAAGGATTATTTAAAAGAGAAGGTATTTACTAGTTGTTCAATTTGCGAAAATGAAAATATTATTGCTAATAATTATTCTGAAAGTAAATTCGTTCCATTGGCAATTAGTAGTGAGAATATGGAAAACTTTTTCTGGAATGGAAATGCAAAGTTTCCAATATGCGATATGTGTAAACTAATGTTATTTTGTACACCAGCAGGAATAACATCAATAACTAAAACTGTGAAAGAAAATGAAAATGGTAATGTAATTTACAAGGAAAAGCAAGTATATAGTTTTGTAAATTATGATACAAATATAAATCAACTTCTAAAAGTAAACAGAAATTTTTCGGATTCATCCAAAGTAGAGAAAAGTACAGAAAATCCATATCAAAAATTAATCTTAGACATAGTGAAGCAAGAGGAAAAAATAAGTGAATGGCAATTACAGAATATATTTGTAGTTGAATTTGAGGCGGAATATTTAGCTTATAGTAGAATGGAATATTTTAATATAAATAAGCATGTAGCACAATTTTTTAAGTATTATGCTACTAATAGTTTAGATAAGATTAAAAATTATAGATATAAATTACAGATTGTAGATTATATTCTTAAAAATAAAGAATTGAAATATATAATTAATGACAGAATTAGACAAGAAATAGCTAAGGAAAATTCATATGGATATGAATGCTTTTTGGCAGTTAGAACTAGATTAGAATTGAATTTGTTAAAGAAAGGAGAATTGGAAGTGAAAAGTATAATTGAGAAGAATGATAAAAAGTTATTAGTATTATATAATCTGGGAATTCAAATGCATGAAGAATTAAAAAGAAAAGGTGAAGATAATAAATTAAATGGATATACATATAAAATGTTAAATAGCATAAAAATTGGAAATAAAGCAGAATTTATGGATGTTGTAATTAGGCTACATATGTTTATGGGGAAAGATGTATCACCAATTTTTTTAGAAGTAATGCAAGATACAAATCTTGATTTTGAATCTATAGGACATAGCTTTATGTCTGGATTAATTTCAAATAAATATGAAAAGGAAAATGAGGAGGATAATAATAATGGATAAAAAAGGATTAACTTTAAGTATTATTTTTAAAGCTGAAAGCTTAAATTATGGAGAAGGAATTGGAAATATATCAGAATTAAAAAAATTATCAAGAGGAAATGGAAATGTATACACTTTTGCATCAAGACAAGCAATTCGTTATGATATAGCAAGATTAGGAAAAGAATTATTTGGATGGAACTTAGAAGTAGTAGATAAATCAAAAGGTACTGTACAATTTAAAGATGATTTAAGTATTAAAGACTCAGAGGAAATGGATTTATTTGGTTATATGAAAACTTCTAAAAAATCAGATAATAAAGATGGAGGTTCTGATATTAGGAGTGCAGCTGTTAGATTAAGTCATGCAATATCACTAGAAGATTATAAGAGTGATATGGAATTTTTAAATAACAAAGGACTAGCAGATAGAATTAACGAGTTTCCGAATTTGGCCAATATTGAACAACATTTAAGTTATTATACTTATACAGTAACTATTGATTTAGATAAAATAGGAAAAGATGGAACAATTGAATTGGATAAAGAACAAAAAATAAAAAGAGTAAATGAATTATTAGAAATTATTAAGTTATTAAATAGAGAAATAAGAGGAAGACAAGAAAATTTAAGTCCCGTATTTATAATTGGAGGAATTTATAAAATAAATACACCATTTTTCTTAGGAAGAATAAAATTAGATTCAAGAAATGGTAAATTTGCTATTGATACAGAAATGTTAAAAGATGTTATTTCTTTGAAATTAGGAAATGAAAGCATAAAAGAAGATACAAAGATAGGATTAGTAAAAGATATATTTTGCAATGAAGATGAAATAGCAGATGTTTTTGAAGGAAAGACAAGTAATATACAAGATTTCTTTGAGAATTTAGAAAATGAAATAAATGAATATTATAAATAGAAAAAGGGTGAGTGAATTTGAAAATAATGAGATTAAAGTTATTTCAAGAAACAGCATGTTATAAAAAGCCATTTGCATTTAAAGTAGCAGAAACATATCCACTTCCACCATATTCTACAGTAATAGGAATGTTTCATAAAATATTACAGGCAAAATCTGGAGAGTATTATCCAATGAATATTTCAGTTCAAGGAGAATTTGAGAGTATATTTAGTAATTATCAAACTTTAAGAATGTACAAAGGAAAAGGAGAAGTTACATCAATGCCAAGAAATGTACATCAATTATTAAATGTAAATTTGATTATTCATGTTCAGGCAGAAAACGAAGTGATTGATAAAATATATAATAATATAATAAATGGAGAAGAGACTTTTACTTTGGGGAGAAATGAAGATTTAGTAAGAGTGGATGAAATTAAAATTATTGAACAAATTAATCAAATTGATGAAGATATTCAAATAAGACATAATGCTTATATTCCAACATATTTAGGACAAGAATCAGGAATTAATTATAGATTAAATACTAAATATACAATAGTAAATGAATTAAGAAAATGGAAAAAGGTAAATGTGAAATATATAGAAAAGAATTCTTGGATAGAAGAAGGCTATTTAGATGAAGATGGGGAAGCCATATTATGGTGTTATGAAAATGAGGTGATCTAATATGCTATATGCAAAATCCAATCCAGAAGAAAGCATTACAAAACATACTAATGAATTATTAGATAGATTAAAAATATTACGTTTTTTATATGGTGAAGAAATTACAAAAAATATAAAGATGGATAAAGAGCGATTTTGGGAATTGTTAGAAATAATATGTACCTATCATGATGTTGGAAAGTGTTATACACCTTTTCAAAATGAAATATTAAAAAAAATAGGGAAAACATTAATAGAAACCAATTTCAATTATACAGATGTTAAGCATGAACAATTATCTCCTATGTTTGTAGATAGTAAATATTTTAATATAACAAAGGAAGAAAGAAAATTAGTAATGCAATCTATATTTTATCATCATGAGAGAAAAAATGATATGTTAATTGAAGAACTCATAGAAAAGATTATACAAGAAGATATACTTCCAAAATTGGAACAATTTGAAGATGAATTAGGTATAAAACTAAATAAATCACCTAAATGTAGGTATTTAGATGATGTGAAAAGTGAAAAAAGAATCAATGAGGAAGATAAATATTATCAAGAATATTGCTTATTAAAAGGTTTATTACATAGGTTAGATTATAGTTCTTCTGCACATGTTCAGATTGAGGATAATACTAAGGAAAAAATAAAGGATTATGTTCAAAGTTATATGAAACAAAAAGGATATAATGAAAATGATCTTCAGTTATTTTGCAAAGAAAATGATAATGAAAATATAGTTGTAATAGGTTCTACTGGAATGGGAAAGACAGAAGCGGCATTACTTTGGAGTAATTCTTCAAAAACATTTTTTACTTTACCAATTAGAATAAGTATTAATGCTATATATGATAGAATTCATAGTATTATTGGATATGAAAATGTAGGATTATTGCATTCGACAGCGTTAGATTATTTACAAAAAAAGGCAAAGGAAGAATCAGATATAGAGCAATCATTTGAATGTTATCAAGAATCAGTTAATTTATCTAAGAAAATTACTACTTGTACAATAGATCAAATATTCAAATTTGTATTTAAGTATAGGGGATATGAAAGAGAATATGCAACTTTATCGTATTCAAAAATAGTTATAGATGAAATACAGGCATATTCTCCAGATATAGTTGCAGTTCTTTTAAAAGGAATCGAAATGATTTATAAAATAGGCGGAAGATTTATGATTATGACAGCAACACTTCCAGGAATCTATAAAGAAGAATTAGAAAAAATGGGAGTTAAATTTAAATATGATAAGTTTTTAACTGAGACAAACAGACATAAGATACAACTTAGAAATGAAAAAATGATAGAGGATATTGAAACTATAAAACAGAAAGGAAAGACAAGCAAAGTATTAATAATAGTAAATACTGTTAATAAGGCAATAGAACTGTATGAACAGTTACAAGATGAAAATATTAAAGTGTTACATTCAAGATTTATTCTTAAAGATAGAAGTAAATTAGAAAAAGAAATAAGGGAGTTTTCAGAAACTGGCAAAAATGGAATTTGGATTACTACTCAAATTGTTGAAGCATCATTAGATATTGATTTTGATTATTTATTTACAGAAATGTCAACATTAGATAGTTTGTTCCAAAGACTTGGAAGATGTTATAGAAGTAGAGAATATAAAAAGGAAGAATGTAACATATACATATATACAAAAGAAATATCTGGTATTGATTGTGTTTATGATAAAGATATTTGCAGACTAAGTGAAGATATTTTACAGAAATTTGATGGTCAAATACTAACAGAAGAAGAAAAGGTAGATATGGTAGAAAAGTTGTATTCAAGAGAAAATTTAAAAGGAACTAAATTTTTACAAAAATTTGAAAATGGAATGAATGTATTAAATAATATTGTGGATTATGATGTAAGTAAATCAGAGGCACAGAAGCTGTTAAGAAATATAGATAATATAAAGGTGATTCCTAAATCTGTTTATGATGATAATTTAGATTTATTCGAAAAATATAATCAAATACAAAATAAAAAAGAAAAAGCAGAAATAAGAAGAGAAATTGAACAATTAACTACATCAATAAGTGTATCACAAAAGTATAAAATTCAAGATAGAATTAGCAATGTTAAATATATTGATGATATCTTTTGTATTGATATGAAATATGATAAAAAAATGGGATTGATTTTGAAGAAAGATGAAGAATATGAGCTTAATTCTAGAATGTTTTAGGAGGACTTATGAAGATAACTGGAGTTATGATATATTATTACTTTATATGTCATAGAAAATTATGGTATTTTTGTAATGAAATAAATATGGAACAAAATAGTGAACTAGTATCAATTGGAAAGATATTAGATGAAACTACATATAATAGAGAAAATAAAAGTATATTAATTGATGATACTATTAATATTGATTTTATAAAAAATGGAGCTGTATTACATGAAGTAAAGAAAACAAAATCAATTGAAGATGCTGGAATATGGCAATTGAAATATTATATGTTTTATTTAGAACAAAGAGGAGTGAAAAATATTTCTGCAAAGATAGATTATCCATTAATAAGAGAATCAAAAGAAATATATTTAGAAGAGGAAGATAGAGATATATTAATAAATATAGAAAAAAACATAGAAGAGATTATAAAAGAGGACAAGCCTCCTAAAGTAATGAATGATAAGATGTGTAAAAAATGTGCATATTTTGATTTGTGTTATGTATAGGAGGGAAAAATGAAACAATCATACTATTTATATAAAAGTGGAAGATTACAAAGAAGAGATAATACTTTAGAAATTGTATATAAAGATAATACAAAAAAATCAATCCCAGTAGAAAGAGTAGATGATATATATGTAATGACAGAATTTGATTTTAATACAAGTTTATTAAATTTTCTTTCAAAGTTTGGAATTAGTGTTCATTATTTTAATTATTATGGATTTTATACAGGAACTTATTATCCAAAAGAACAATTAGTTTCTGGAAAGTTATTGATAAAGCAAGTAGAACACTATGTGAATCCTGAAAAGCGAATAATAATTGCACAAGCATTTATTGAAGCAGCTTCATATAATATATATAGAAACTTAAAATATTATAGTAATAGAGGAAAGAAATTAGATGAGTATATATCACAGATAGAATATTTAAGAAAACAAATAAAACTGTGTAAAGATGTGCTAGAACTAATGGGAATTGAAGGAAATATAAGGAAGGTATATTATGATTCTTGGAATGAGATAATTAATCAGGATATAGCATTTGAAAAGAGAGTGAAAAATCCTCCAGATAATGCGATAAATTCATTAATTTCTTATGTAAATACTATGATTTATACAAGAGTACTAAGTGAAATATATAAAACACAATTAAATCCAACCATTAGCTATTTACATGAACCATCAGAAAGAAGATTCTCTCTTTGTTTAGATATAGCAGAAATATTTAAACCTATTATAGCAGATAGACTTATTTTTTCTATGCTTAATAAAAAACAAATAACAGAGAGGGATTTTGAAAAGGGGTTAAACTTTTTATATATAAAGGAATCTGCAAGAAAAGAAATTACAAAAGAACTTGATTCTAGATTACAAACAACGATTAAGCATAGGTCATTAGGAAGAGAAGTTAGTTATGAATATTTAATGCGTTTAGAAGTATATAAATTAATAAAGTATTTAACAGAAGATATACCATATGAAGGGTTTAAGATGTGGTGGTGATTTTATGTATGTTATTTTAGTATATGATATAAATTTGGAGGAAAAAGAAGGTCAAAGAGTATTAAGAAAAGTATTTAAAACATGTAAACAGTATTTAGTACATATACAGAATTCAGTATTTGAAGGAGAACTTTTAGAGTCACAGTTATTAAAGTTACAAAAAGAGTTGGATAAATATATAAGAGATGATTTGGATTCTGTTATTTTATTTAAAAGTAGAAGTCAGAAATGGTTAGAAAAAGAATTTTTAGGAAAAATAGAAGAGGATAAGACTTCAAACTTTTTATAATCTGTCGACCGTGAATATTGCAAAAAGATAGGGAGTTTGACAGATTGTTTTTTTCTTGAGATAAGTACTATTTAGTTATTGAGGCTTGAATGATTAGTAGGAAATATGTATAATAAATAGTATATCGACAGAAATATGATGTGGAACCTAGATAAATAGGGCATTAAATAGTGATCTGTATTAATTTAAATATAGTAGAATGTAAATGAAGTAAAAAAGTTTTTTGGAAATGTAAGACAAGGTATTAATTTAAATATAGTAGAATGTAAATGTTGAATTTAGTAATTCTACAGGTTTAATGTGGGGAGTATTAATTTAAATATAGTAGAATGTAAATATTGGAGAAGCTTTCTATCAAGCTATCGATGCAGCGTATTAATTTAAATATAGTAGAATGTAAATAAAATCAACTTTAAAATTAGCAGTGTGCTTGTCTCCGTATTAATTTAAATATAGTAGAATGTAAATACATTCTTTTGTTTTACCATTGTCTTTTTTCTGAAGTATTAATTTAAATATAGTAGAATGTAAATTTAAAAAATAAAATATATTTTACTTTGGATAACTCGTATTAATTTAAATATAGTAGAATGTAAATTTGATTGGACAATTAGGCAAAAATTACAAAAATGGGTATTAATTTAAATATAGTAGAATGTAAATCAATTTTTTTAAAACCTCCTGTTAAAATTATATACGTATTAATTTAAATATAGTAGAATGTAAATTCTTTAATAACATCTTGAGAATCTTTATAATCTTGAAGTATTAATTTAAATATAGTAGAATGTAAATTTAAAATTTTATGAAATGATAAAATCTACTGGAAATGTATTAATTTAAATATAGTAGAATGTAAATGCAATTGGTAGAGATTATAATATAGATGATTTTGAAGTATTAATTTAAATATAGTAGAATGTAAATTTACATAAAATCAAACATTTACATTTTGTTTTATTTTCTAGTATTAATTTAAATATAGTAGAATGTAAATATTGTTAGACAAATTTGTAGGTGTTTTTTATATTAGGTATTAATTTAAATATAGTAGAATGTAAATAAAGGTACGTTACTGAATGTGAAATTAGGCGTATTAGTAGGTATTAATTTAAATATAGTAGAATGTAAATAAGAATAAATAAAGCATATATTATTATGGATAAAGGTATTAATTTAAATATAGTAGAATGTAAATCAGCTACAAACCTTCTATTACTATGACAGAAGCAAAAGTATTAATTTAAATATAGTAGAATGTAAATAAGATAGAAGCATTAACACAAAAAGTAGCATTGTGTATTAATTTAAATATAGTAGAATGTAAATTTCCTTTTGCTACTAATAATAAAGTATTTTTGTTTTCTGTATTAATTTAAATATAGTAGAATGTAAATTTTCTTTATTTTGATATGTACACAAACTTTTCTCGGTATTAATTTAAATATAGTAGAATGTAAATGTGTTAGCTAATTGCAAAATTTTATTTTTACTTGGTATTAATTTAAATATAGTAGAATGTAAATCGACTTTTTCCTTCTCCTTGCGTTAATTTATATAGTATTAATTTAAATATAGTAGAATGTAAATGCAAAACCTAAACTGTATAATGTAATTAATCCTAACGGTATTAATTTAAATATAGTAGAATGTAAATATAATGATTAACATCAATTATCTTTTTATTTAAAAACAGTATTAATTTAAATATAGTAGAATGTAAATGAGGGAAAATTAAAAGTGAGTATTTTTAAACCAATGTATTAATTTAAATATAGTAGAATGTAAATTTACGATTAAAATACACATAACTTTAAACCAATTATGTATTAATTTAAATATAGTAGAATGTAAATTTGTAAATTATTTTCTACTTCAAAATTTAATCTATTGTATTAATTTAAATATAGTAGAATGTAAATACGTTCTCCGATAATAATATTCATCATAGCATTATGTATTAATTTAAATATAGTAGAATGTAAATAAATTATTTAACGAGTTTGCAGACGTATTAGTACAAAGGTATTAATTTAAATATAGTAGAATGTAAATTTCTTTTTTCAAAAGCACAAAAAGTTGTATAACAAGTATTAATTTAAATATAGTAGAATGTAAATACCACACTCAAATTTTAGAGTTTTTTCATCTACATTGTATTAATTTAAATATAGTAGAATGTAAATTTTTGTTGTTTCTTGTCCTATTTCGTTTCTTATTAAATGTATTAATTTAAATATAGTAGAATGTAAATCAATAATTCCGTGAATATTAGAACCGTCTAGTAAGTATTAATTTAAATATAGTAGAATGTAAATATTATAGATGAAGAAACAGGAGAAATAATAAAAGATTGTATTAATTTAAATATAGTAGAATGTAAATTTAAAAATGTTGGAAGGAGATAAAATACCACTTGGTATTAATTTAAATATAGTAGAATGTAAATTCTTCTAAAAAAACAAATGAACAAATAGCAGATGGTATTAATTTAAATATAGTAGAATGTAAATGTTAATTTTTCTAGTTCTCTTAGACTTATATTTTGTATTAATTTAAATATAGTAGAATGTAAATGCATTAAAAAGAATGTTGTCTCGAATTAAAGAATTTGGTATTAATTTAAATATAGTAGAATGTAAATATCTTTCTCATACGTACACTCCTTTTCTTATTTTGTATTAATTTAAATATAGTAGAATGTAAATATTTATTTCATGTCTTATTTCTTTTTTATTTTCGTCGTATTAATTTAAATATAGTAGAATGTAAATAGAAAAACTGCTATAAAAATTAAAGATTTTGAACCAAAGTATTAATTTAAATATAGTAGAATGTAAATTTTTCAATAATGTTTAATTCAGAAATAAATAAAAAGAGTATTAATTTAAATATAGTAGAATGTAAATTTAGCATATTTTACTAGTACAGATATTTGGACTTAGTATTAATTTAAATATAGTAGAATGTAAATGATAGATTATATGAAGCAGAAGTGTTTAGAAAATACTGTATTAATTTAAATATAGTAGAATGTAAATTAATGATTTACAATAGATTGTTATTGGAGATATTAGGTATTAATTTAAATATAGTAGAATGTAAATATGTTAGAAACCGGAATTGCATTAACAGAATATGAGTATTAATTTAAATATAGTAGAATGTAAATGTAGGATTAGCAACAATAGGAGTTACAGCTTTAACTGTATTAATTTAAATATAGTAGAATGTAAATGAAGCAGATAGCATAATAGTTATATGGTTTAAATTAGTATTAATTTAAATATAGTAGAATGTAAATGATGCACAGGTAGAGGCAGGTAAAGAGCTTGTAGCTGTATTAATTTAAATATGGTAGAATGTAAATACTATTTTCTTCATCACTATTTCAATAAACTTTTGTATTAATTTAAATATAGTAGAATGTAAATAAATATGATATAATATTAAAATAATTTACAATTAGAATTAGATAAAATATCAAAAAACACTTTGAAATCAATACTTTTAGAAAATTGAAAAAGTCGCAAAAAATAAAAAAATGATACTAACGAGATACTAACCTGATAGAGTTTTATACAATCTCATAGAGCTTTTTGAACAAAAAATACAAAATAAAAGTTTATTTTGAAAGAAACTAGAATAAAAAAATAAGTCGAAAAGGTGGTTTACACAATACTTTTTTTGCTTATTATTTTTTGGACTTATTTTCATATACTTTTTTTTGAAATAATGGTATAATCATCTCGACTTATAGTAAGTTGTAGGGGAGATTAAATATGTTAATGCAAGAACCAACCAAAGAAATGATAAAAAAATGGCAAGATATTTATAATAAAAACAAAGATAGTTTAAAACCTAATAACAAAGACAGTTTAGAAGTAATAGAATATTTAAAAGAAACTCATTCAGTTGTAGAAATTGAAAACTCTGAGTTAGAAAACATAGTCTATGATAATATAGTTTAAAATGAATTTTCAAACCAAAAATTATGTGGTAAAAATCCAATAATAAGATTATTTGAAGTAACAGATAAGAATTTATATGAAAAACAAGATGATGTTTTCAAAGGAATTAAAATTATAGTTGGAATTGAAATAAATACTTCATATATTTTTGTTGAAGGAAGTAGTTATTTATATGATGAGCTAATAGCATTTACAGGTTTAGATGACAAAGATATAACTAATTATTTTTTAGTTGCACAATATATAAAATGCAAAGAAAAATTTAATATATAGTTAGAGATAACTTACAATTTTTAGGGCAGATTATTAAATTTGCCTTTTAATTATTTAGACAAATATTAGCAAGAAAAATCGGGTATAATAAAACTCTTTGAGGTACAATTTATTTACGAACTGAAAGGAGAGAAAATTGTGAATTGGAGTGAATCTATTAGTAGGGCTATTGAGTATATAGAAAACAATTTAACAAATGATATTACTATTGAAGATATTGCAAAATATGCTTATATCTCACCATTTTATTTTCAAAAAGGATTTGCTATGTTATGTGGTTTTACAGTTGGTGAATATATAAGAAATAGAAAATTATCAGTTGCAGGATATGAATTATTGAACACTAATACTAAAATAATTGATATTGCACTAAAATATGGGTATGATTCTCCAGATAGCTTTACAAAGGCTTTCACTAGATTTCACGGTTCGACTCCATCAAGAGTTCGCAAAGGTGGAAACATAAAAGAATTTGCACCTTTAAAAATAAATGTAATATTGAAAGGTGGTTATACTATGGAGTATAAAATTGTGGAAAAAGAGGCATTTAAAGTTGTTGGGTTAAGAGATAATTTCAAATATGAAACTGCATATCAAGATGTGCCAAAAATCTGGAAGAAGTTTTTTATGAAAAGTGCATTTAATAAAATAAATGCAAAATATGCAGTTAATATTGATACAAATATGGGATGTGATTCATTTGATTATATTATTGGAGATGATTATAATTCTGAATTAAAAGTTCCTAAAGATTTTGAAGTTATAGAAATACCAAAGTTTACTTGGATAATCTTTCCTTGTATAGGAAAATCAAGTATAACAATTAAAGAAACAAATGAAAAAATATTTAAAGAATGGTTACCAAATTCAAATGACTTTGAAATTGCAGCAGGATATAATATTGAAATGTATTCTGATCCTAAAGATTATAAAAAGGGAGTAGATGATGAAAAATATTATTGCGAAATATGGATTCCAATTAAGAAAAAATAATCATAAATAATTCAAATTGTAGTTTGAATTATTTATAGCAAGTTTGTAGATTAGTTTGAATATACTAATCTATTTTTTAATAAAATTTAGAAATAATATTGTAAAATCAAAGAATTAATATTATAATAAATGTTATATAACAAATGTTATAAATGAGGTGATAGTATGCCACCAATTCCTAAAATATCAAAAGATATGATATTAGAAAGTGGATTTGAAATTATTAAAAATGAGGGTATTGATAATTTAAATGTCAGAAATATAGCAAGTAAATTAAATTGTTCTACGCAACCAATAATGTATCATTATAAAAATATGAATCTTTTAAAAGAAGAATTATATAGTATAGTTGATAGTTATCATTCTAGTTTTTTAATGAAAAAAGATATTAATAAAAATCCATTATTAAATATTGGACTTCAATATATTAAATTTGCACAACAAGAAAAAAATTTATTTAAGTTTTTATTTCAAAGTGATAAATTTTCAAATTTTAATTTTGATGATTTAGTAGACAACAATGAAGAAGGACTTAATAAAATATTTAAAATAATGGAAAAAGAAACAAAACTTGATAAAAATAACATAAAAGATGGATTTAAATTATTATTTATTACAGCACATGGAATTGCTAGTTTACTTGCAAACAATTCTATAACTTATGATGAAAAATATTGTACCCTTATGTTAGAAAAAGTTTTTTATAATATTAAAGGAGGAAATCTATGAAAAAAATATTTGAAAAAAACGAAACATTATTTTGTATATTATTAATAATTTTATATGTTGTAACGAATTCTTATTGTGTTCAAAGCTTTGGTTATACAAGTTATATTAGTTGTATTATTAATACTATATTTTCTATTGCTTTAATTCTATTAATAATAATACTTAAAAGAACATCATATTATGGATTAAAAAAAGTAATAAATTTAAAAAAATACCTTTACTTTATTCCTTTGTTTTTAATAGTATCGGTTAATTTATGGAATGGTATTAATATTGATAATTCGCCAGATAAAATAATATTTCATATTTTAACTATGATTAATATTGGATTTATTGAAGAAATTATCTTTAGAGGCTTTTTATTCAAAATGATGGAAAAAACTAATATTAAAAGAGCAATAAATGTAAGTGCAATTACTTTTGGAATAGGACATATAGTTAATTTACTTAATGGTGCAGAATTAATTCCAACATTAATGCAAATAGGTTATGCAATTTCACTTGGTTATTTATTTGTTATTATATTTTATAAAAGTAAGTCAATTATTCCTTGTATAGTAACTCATTGTGTAATTAACTCGCTTTCTATATTTAATGTTGAAAATTTAGTATCTATATATGTAGCATCTATATTTTTAATATTAGTGTCACTTATTTATGCAACTTATATAAATAAAACTATAAAAGAATAAAATAAATCTTAAATGTTAATAAGCATTGCTTGTAGCAACGGACTATTCTTTATATAATAGTTTGTAAAGAAAGGAGTTGTTCAAAATGTTAAAAGAAAACATTAAATCAATAAGAAAATCAAAAGGACTTTCACAAGAAGAACTTGCTATCAAATTAAATGTTGTAAGACAAACAATTTCTAAATGGGAGCAAGGATTGTCAGTTCCTGATGCAGAGATGTTAATCACAATATCAGAAGTTCTTGAAACACCTGTAAGCACTTTACTTGGAGAAAATATTTCTGAATCTAAAGTTGATGATATAAAAGTAATTTCTGAAAAATTAGAGATAATAAACTTACAACTATTACAAAAGAAGAATGAGAGAAGAAAAATAATTCAGTGGTTGTTAATCTCATTATGTATAATTATAATAATTATTTTCGTATCTTTAATTTTATTAAATAGTCCATACTCAAATTGGGATTATAATAATCCCGAAAGTGCTGTTTTAGGAGTTGCTTTTCACTCTTTTGAATGGTTATTTATCAGAATAACACCGATTGTTCTTATTGCATTAATTATTGGAATTTTCTTAACTAGAAAGAAAGATTAAAAAAATTTTTAAAAATTATTTAGATTAAGAATTATAGGTTAGTTTTAAACTAATCTATAATAATATAAGGATTTATAGAGCAGAGAGAAATCCAAGTAGAAAACAATTTAAAGAAGATAAGAGATTGAAATTTAACTAACAACTTACAATTAGAGAAAAAATGTAAAATAAAGTAGCCATACTTTTAAGTATAGGCCACTTTATTTTTTATAGAACTAAGCAACAGCATAATGAACGATATTACATTCTTCAAATTTTTTTATCCAAAATTCATAATAAGAAATTGATTAAAACCTTGAAACAATCTAATTAGAAAGATTTACTCATTTGGTGGACTTTTTAGGCTTTATATGATAAAATAATTCGAATTTCTAATAATCTTAAGTATTAATTTAAATATAGTAGAATGTAAATAAAAATGTTTCTATTAGTATGTATTTCATTTAATCAGTATTAATTTAAATATAGTAGAATGTAAATCAAAGAAATGAAGAAGAAACAATTACATCATGGGGGATTAATTTAAATATAATAGACATAAACATATATTTTCTGAAAATAACAATTCATAAAACAACAAAAAAATGCCAATAATAAAAGAAAATAAAAATGGAGGAAAAATTTTATGAATTTAAGTTTAGAAATATTAAAGTTTATAATATATTCATTACTAATTGTAGTAATTTCAAAATACATTTTAGTAAAACTCTTAAGAAGATTAGCCGAAAGCTTAGGGTTATCTCCCAAAGCTATAGGAAACATTGCAGGAATAGCGACGTCAGTTCCAGAGTTTTTAACGGTTTCATTTTCAGCTTTTGCGGGATTTATAGGGACAAGTGCATATAATATATTAAGTTCTAACATAATTAATTTTTTGCAATATATTTTCTCTATTTTTCTTAATAAAAACCAGAAAAGTATAAAAAATAAAGCTATAAAGATAGATATTATTATGGTAGCAATTACAATAATAATTCCAATACTAATGCTAGTTACAAATTTAGAATTTAGTATTAGTATAGTACCAATCTTTATATTATTATTTATATTTTTTTACTATATTAATTCTAATGTTCACAAATTGTATTTGAAAAAGGAAGATAGCAAGTTTTCAGAAGAAATAGAAGAAGAATCTAAAATGATAAAAGGCAAAAAAGTAATTGTAGCAAAATATGTTATATACCTATTAGTTACAGCTATAGGATTATATATTGTTGGAAATGCATTAAGTAATGTGCTAACTAATCTAAGTAATACATTTAATGTACCGGATATAGTATTAGGAATTGCGTTAGGCTTTATAACAAGTTTACCAGAGTTAATTACATTTTTTGAATCACAGAGACATTACAAAAGTCAAAATTCAAATGAGCTAGGTGTTATAGAAGCAACTAATAATTTACTTACATCTAATATTTTAAACTTATTTGTTATTCAGACTATAGGTATTATAATATATACATTTTTTGGTTAAATAAGGAATATTTTATTATTCCTTTGAATATAATAGTAATAATATATTTTATATAATAGAATTTTCATCATATTTAGGAGAGAAATGTATGGAAGAACAATATATAAAAGAAACAAAAATTAAAGAAAAAACAGATAAAGAAAAGGAATTAGAACTAATAACAAGTATTATTAAAACAAAAAGAGAAGTAGAAGATGCAATGCATAATTTTGAATTTGCAGATGGTGAATTAATAGATTATTATTTATATTTTATTAAAGCAAATCAAGCAAAGTTAAATTATCTATTAAAAAGAGCAAAAAAGCAAGGAATAGCTTTAGATATGATTAATGAATTGCATTTAAGAAAAGCGTAAAACTTTAGTAATATTTGTCCAAGTTTAATCATAATAATGAAATAAAGGTAAGGTGATTAAACTTGGAAACAAATACAATCATAACTTTTTTTGCTTGTATTATTATATTATTTATAGTAGGCAGGATTTTTATAGTACCATTAAAGAAAATCTTAAAATTGTCTATTAATTCTATTTTAGGTGGAGTATTAATATATGTTATTAATATAGTAGGAGCTACATTTGGTTTTCATATAGGGTTAAATATTGGAACATCTATTTTTGTTGGAATACTTGGCGTACCAGGTGCAGTTTTCCTTATTATATTAAAATTAATGATATAAAATTTATGGAATATATTTATTTTAAGGTTTTAATAAATATTGGCAAGAAGTAATAGGATTATAGATACAATATTACAATATGATTACTAAAATACATAAAAAAGCTAGTCATTCTGTAATAAAAATGTAACAATATAAATAAGAAATGGTAAATTGCCAATATTGTTGTTTATTTGATGAAGCTCTTAATGAGCAACAATAAAACGAAAGAAAAGAGCTCAGAAAGGAAAGAAATGGATAAAATGTCAGTCCAGGTTACACAAATTGGTAATAATGTCTTTCAGATAATAGGCAAAGCTGATTTTGATAGTGACCTCATCAGATGTTTCTTGCTCAATAAAGTTGCAGATTTTGCAGAAAGAGCAGAAAGAAACCATGGTATACCACAGCCAAACAATGTTGCACATACTGTACCATCTAATGTTGTAGTACATGCGACGTACATGTTCTTATCCGGTGCTGATATTAACGAATTCTTAAAAGAATGCAGAGAGATTAAGTACTAAGAAATTTGGGTCTTAGATTGGATATTATATCTGATTTGAGACCTTATTTCATGTGATTATAAATAAAAGAGAATGAACGGAAATATGATATTTCCGTCCATTCGGTTTTGGAGTTCCCCTCAGCAATTTAGGCAGTAGCCTTTTTCGACTTATGTCTCGATCTTTCTGGGAGAGAAGTTACTCCTAACCGAGCCATTTTTTTTGTCTTCTTTGCTTCTTCATCTTTGCGACGTGCTTCCGCACGTTTCGCTTTTTTAGAAATAGGCATAAAAATAGCTCTCCTTTCTTCAAAATTTTAGTATAAAAACTAATGAGCATATTATAAAATAAAAAGTAAATTATGTCAATCCAATCTGATAGGAATTTTATTTTTTATTATACTAACTATTTTCAGTAAAAATATTGGTAAATCAAAATATAATATAAGTAATTTTTTTTAAATTTACATATTATTAACTAAATACAGTAATAAGTATTTACTAGTTTAAAGAATAAAAAATTATAGTTATATTAATTTTGTTATATTAAAATGAAATAAAAACCTTAGAAAGTATTACTACTACTAAGGTTTTTACTAAATTTAAAAGAGTATTTTATTACTCTACAGTAACAGACTTCGCTAAGTTTCTAGGTTTATCAACATCTAATCCTTTATTTTTAGATATATAATAAGAAATTAATTGTAAAGGTATAACAGAAAGAATAGGTGAGATAAGAGGATTTGTTTCTGGTATATTAATTACAAAATCAAAGTTTGCATTTGGTAAGTTTTGATTTGTAACAACTAGTGTTTTAGCTCCACGAGTGATTACTTCTTGTATATTACTAATAGATTTTTCTACTAAACTAGGATCTGTAATTATACTAATAACAGTAATTCCATTTTCAATTAATGCAATAGGTCCATGTTTTAATTCACCAGCAGCATAGGCTTCAGAATGAATATATGAGATTTCTTTTAATTTTAATGAACCTTCTAATGAAGTGTTATAATCTGTTCCTCTACCTAAGAAAAACATATCTTTTTGTGTATATACTTTTTTTGCAAATTCTTTTAATTCTTGAGTACTTGCTAAAATTGTATCTATTTTAGAAGGTAGGTCTAAAATATCTGCTTTTAAATCTTCTAAAGTTTTAGAATCTGTAGAACTTAAGGTTTCGGCAAAATATATAGCTAAAATAGCAAAAAGTACTACTTGAGATGTATATGCTTTTGTTGAAGCTACTGCAATTTCAGGTCCAGCATGAGTATATATAGTATAATCTGCTTCTCTTGTAATAGAACTTCCAATTACATTAGAAATTGCTAAAGTTTTAGCTCCTTTCGATTTTGCTAATTTTAAAGCTGCAATAGTATCAGCTGTTTCACCAGATTGACTAACATAGATACATAAGGTTTTCTCATCTATAATTGGGTCTCTATATCTAAATTCAGATGCTATATCTACTGTTGTAGGAATATTACAAAGCTTTTCAATTAAATTTTTTCCTACTAAACCAGCATGCATAGCAGTACCACAAGCTACTATATATATTTTGTTAATAGTAGATAAATATTCTTTTGAAATATCTATATCATCAAAACTGCAAGGCTCTCCGAGTTTAAATCTAGAGCCAATAGTTTCTCTAATGGAATTTGGTTGTTCATATATTTCTTTAAGCATAAAGTCTTCAAATCCACCTTTTTCGGCAGCACCAGCATCCCATTCGATATTTTTAATTGGTTTATTATGTTCTTCTAAGTTACTATTATAAAATTTAATATGATCATTATATATAACAGCATATTCGTTATCATTTAATAAATAGAAAGCTTTTGTGTATTTAAGAAGTGCAGGGATATCTGATGCAATATGATTTTCCTTTTCTCCTTTACCAATAACAAGTGGGCTATCTTTTCTAACTACAATTACTCTATCAGGGTAAAGGGGAGAGATAACTTCGATTGCATAACTTCCTTTTAAATCATCTACACAAGATTTTACAGCTCTTAAAAATTTCTCATCATCTGTTTTTTCGTCCTTAGAAAAATAGTAATGAATTAGGTTAGGTATAACTTCTGTATCTGTTTGAGATAAGAAGTTGTATCCGTTTTTTCCTAAAAATTCTCTTAAATCGCTATAGTTTTCTATAATACCATTATGTACAACAGCAAAAGAATTACTGTTATCCATATGAGGATGTGAATTTTCTTTAGATGGTTTACCATGTGTTGCCCATCTTGTATGAGCAATACCGAATAGTTCCTTCTAATTTATCTAACCCATCTAAATCGTATAAATTTTTAACTCTACCTTTATCTTTCATAACCTTAATTTCATTTTTTTCTAATGAAGCAATTCCACTTGAGTCGTAACCTCTATATTCAAGACATAAAAGTCCATCAATTAAAATTGGATAAGCTTTCTTTTCTCCAATGTATCCAACAATTCCACACATAAAAAAATACCTCCATAAATTTATTTTGAAATATATTATAAGGTACGCAAAATAAACGTTACTGATATTTGCTTTGTTCTAATATCACTATTAGTTTTTAGCTATATCTAATGGCAGTAACTGTTCTTGCCATAGAGCCATCCGCCGAATATTTCGATAAACTCTAACCTCGTCAACAATATAAAATTGTCCAGGCGCTTTTTTTTAATAACAATCTCCTTTCTTAATATTTTCTTTTGCGTAAATTATAATTACTGTATTATATTATATTAAAAGGTAAAATGTTGCAAGTTTTTTGATAAAAAAATTAGTTGCTGGTTTAAGTATAGTGCTAGTAGTCCGGCTTTAGCTAGTCTTATATATTATAATAAAAAACAATTCTTCCAAGGCGTTTTAGAGTGTACCAGATTCACATGGCAGAGACACACTATAAACAGATACATTAATAACGGTACAAGGTCAGAACTGTTTTTTATTATAATATATAAGACTAGCTAAAGCCTACTTGAGAAATTAAAAACTATTAACCAGTAACGAATAAAGAACTGAAGCAAAGATTTATATTGTTAATAAATTGTACAAATGATATAATATAAAAAGATTAATAATAGAAAGAGGATAATTATGTTTGATATAGAAGCAGAATTAAAAAAACTTCCACATAAACCAGGTGTATATATTATGCATGATAAAGATGATAAAATTATTTATGTTGGAAAAGCTATATCTTTAAGAAATAGAGTAAGACAATATTTTAGAAAGAATAATAAAACAAAAAGAATAGAAAACATGGTTTCTTTAGTGGATCATTTTGAATATATTGTTACAGATAATGAAGCGGAAGCATTAATTTTGGAATGTAACTTAATAAAGAAAAATATGCCAAAATTTAATGTGCTTTTAAAAGATGACAAAACATATCCTTATATTAAAATAAATGTAAAAGCTGATTATCCAGATATATATATAACAAGAAGGATTTTAAATGATGGGGCTAAATATTTTGGACCATATGCAAGTAGTGGAGCGGCAAAAGAAATGGTAGATTTTATAAAAACAAAATTTAAGGTAAGACAATGTAGGAGCTTTAAATACAAAGATAGACCATGTTTAAATTATCACATAAAGAAGTGTTTGGCTCCGTGTATGGGGTATATTTCTAAAGAAGAATATAGAAAGCAAATAAATGAAATAATAGAAATATTAGAAGGTAAAACAGAGAAAATAATTAAACAATTAGAGTCACAAATGATGGAAGAATCAGCAAAGCAAGAATATGAAAAAGCAGCATATTTAAGAGATAAAAAAATTGCAATAGAACGAATTTCAGAAAGGCAAAAAGTATCTAATATATCTGAAAATGATATTGATGTAATAGGAATTGCAAGAAATGAATTAGAAGTATGTATAGAAATTTTCTTTGTAAGGGGAAGTAAAATGATAGGAAGAGAACACTTCTTCTTTGAGGGACTAAATGATGAGACAGATAGCGAGATTTTATCTAGTTTCATAAAGCAATTTTATATGACAAGACCAATTTTACCAAATAAGATTATGTTAAAAGAAGAAATAGAAGATAAAGATATTATAGAGTATTTATTAACAAGTAGAATAGATAGAAAAGTAGAGATAAAAACTCCTAAAAAGGGAGAAAAACTAAGACTTGCAGAAATGGCAGAAAAAAATGCAAAAATTACACTAGATAATAAAGAAAAGGATAGATATAGTGTAATAAATGAATTAAAAGAAGTTTTAAAAATGGAAAAGGTACCAAGGAAAATTGAGTGCTATGATATCTCAAATATTTCTGGAACATATATGGTTGCAGGAATGTGTGTTATGCTAGATGGAATAATTAAAAAGAAATTGTCGAAAAGATTTAAAATAAAAACTGTATTTGGTCAGGATGATCCAGCATGTATGAAGGAAGTAATAGAAAGAAGATTAAAACATTCTATAGAAAATGATAAAAGTAGCTTTGGGAGACTTCCTGATGTAATATTTGTAGATGGTGGAATAACACAAATAAGAGCAGCAGAAGAAGTAATAAAAGGCCTTAATCTAAATATTCCAATTTATGGAATGGTTAAAAATGGTAAACATCAAACAAGAGCTTTGATGGATGATACAAGGAAAGAATTAGAATTATCTGAAAAATTAATGAACACAATAACTATGTTTCAAGATACTGTTCATGATACTGCAATTGGGTATCATAGAAAATTAAGAGATAGTATGCTTACAAAATCTGAATTAGATGAAATTCATGGAATAGGAACAATGAAAAAGGCAAGCTTACTTAAAACTTTTGGTAGTGTAGAGAAAATAAAACAGGCAGAAGTAGAGGAAATAGCAAAAGTAAAAGGAATAAATTTAGAACTTGCTAAAAAAATAAAAGAGAAATTATCTTGAAAGTTTATTTGAAAAATATGGTATTTTTTGTTATAATAAAACATGTGATTTTATTCATAAAACTCTAAAGATTTGAATATATATTTAATATTGACAAATGAATAGAGGGGGAGTTTTATGGAACACACAAAAGATATGATATTTACTATAAAATACAATGAAGAAAAGGATTGTTTGGAATTAAATAATAATAAAATAGTTAAGTTTCGTAATATAATAAGAAGAAATAAAGCAATTTCTATAATTACAATAATAACTACTTTTCTAATAATATGGGACATAGTATTAATTAGTAATTTTATAAATTTATTAAGCGAGATTTAATAAAAGAGAGGAAGAATAATGAATATAGCAAATAATTGGAAAGATTATGAAATATTAGATATGGCAAATGGTGAAAAATTAGAAAGATGGAAAGACGTAGTATTAGTTAGACCAGACCCACAAATAATATGGAAGGACAAGTCTTTTAAAGAAAAATGGAATAAAGTAAATGCAAAATATATTAGAAGTAATACTGGAGGTGGGAGATGGGAATATAACAAAAAGGTTCCTGCATCTTGGCAGATTAAATACAAAAATTTAACTTTCAATATAAAACCTATGGGATTTAAACACACAGGTCTTTTTCCAGAGCAGGCTGTTAACTGGGATTGGATGATGGATAAAATAAAAAATGCGTCTAGAGAAATAAAGGTTTTAAATCTATTTGCATATACAGGTGGAGCAACAGTTGCTTGTTTATCTGCGGGGGCTAGTGTATGTCATGTAGATAGTTCTAAAGGTATGGTTTCTTGGGCAAAAGAAAATGTAACATCATCAGGATTACAAGATAAAAAGGTAAGATATATTATTGATGATGTAGTTAAATTTGTAAATAGAGAGATTAGAAGAGGAAATAAATATGATGCTATTATAATGGATCCACCTTCTTATGGAAGAGGTGCAAATGGCGAAGTATGGCAATTTGAAGAAAATATATACGATTTAGTAAAGTGTAGTACAAAAGTATTATCTGATAACCCACTATTTTTCTTAATAAACTCATATACTACAGGAATATCAAGTACAGTTTTAGAGAATATATTAAGAATAAATATAAATCAAAAATATAAAGGTACTTTTAGTAATGGAGAAATAGGACTTCCTATGACAAATTCTAAATTAATATTACCATGTGGTATATATGGAAAATGGGAGAAATAAAATGCAAGATTTAAATGTGATATATGAAGATAATCATATTATAGTAGTTGAAAAGCCTGTAAATGTTCCTTCTCAAGGTGATAAAACAGGTGATAAAGATATGCTATCTATTATAAAAGAATATATAAAAGAAAAGTATAATAAACCAGGTGATGTATATTTAGGATTGATACATAGACTAGATAGACCAGTTGGTGGAGTAATGGTATTTGCCAAGACATCAAAAGCGGCAGGTAGATTAAGTGAGCAAGTAAGAGTTAAAGAATTTAAAAAAACATATTTAGTAATTGTAGATGGTAAATTAGAAAAGGATAAAGATATATTAGAAGATTATTTGCTAAAAAATGAAAGAAACAATATGAGCAGGGTTGTGAAGGAAGAAACTAAAAATTCTAAACTTGCAAAACTTGATTATGAAGTTATTAAATATAATGAAGAAATTAATTTGTCTGTACTTAAAATTAATTTACATACAGGAAGACATCACCAAATAAGAGTACAACTATCTAGTAGAGGTCATAGCATTTATGGTGACCAAAAGTATGGTGGAAGAGGGCATGGAAAACAAATTGCACTTTGGGCATATAAATTATGCATAAAGCATCCAATTACTAAAGAAGAAATGGAGTTTAAATGTATGCCTAAATTAGAAGGTAGTTGGAAAATATTAGACGGGATTATATAGTTATATGTGTACTATAATAGAAGTGAAATAGTGAAAATTAAGTACTTCAGCAATTTTTTAAATATGAAAAAATAAAAATGTTAAATATTTATGTGAATTTTATAAAAGTACCCAAAAACGATACAAGAATCAAAAAGCCATTTTTTGTGTCGTTTTTTGATGTTTTTATAAAGTAAAAAAAACAACTAAAAAACTAAAGTGTATTATTAATTCAGAAATAAGTGAGGTGGCAAAATGGTTGATAAATTTTGTACATATCTAACTAATAAAATTAGAAAAGAAATGCCAGAGGTAGATGACGAAAGGGCAGAAGTAATAAATTATGGTATACAATTAATTGTAGGAGAGATACCTAAAATATTATTACTTTTCGTAGTAGCATTTATATTAAAAATTGGATGGTTAACAGTATTTGCTTTTTTTGCAATATTACCATATAAAAAGTTTTCTGGTGGATTTCATCTAAAAACTCATTTGGGTTGTATAATAGGAACTTGCTTATTTTATTTTTTAACAGTGTATATGAGTAAATATATTGTATTTGAGCAAGTTTATATTAAATATATTATTATCTTAGTTGAATGGATATTCTCTATGATAATGGTGAGATTATATGCACCAGCAGATACAGAAAATTTACCAATATTAAGTGAAAAGGAAAGAAAACACAAAAAGATAATGTCATATGTAACTTTAACTATAACATTAATAGTAGCAATGCTTATACCAAATAATATAATATCCAATATCCTTATAATAGGAACTTTTTTACAAACTATATCTATAACAAAAATCGCTTATAAATTGTCTAAAAATAAATATGGATATGAAGTTTATACTGCATAATTATAGTACCAATTATGAATAATTTATAAATATATGTGTTAATAATTACATTGCCGGCAAATGTATTATTATATAAATGATTTTGAGGGGGAATTTTTTATGTTCAAATTTCTAGCAAAGGTAGCAGAAAAATATGCTAAAACTACAAATACTGCATGTTTTATAATGGGAATATTACATCAACCAAAAATGCCAGCATCTTTAATAAAAAAAGACTAATAAGACCTATAAATAATTCTTAAAACTACAAAAAAAGAAGGCTTTTAGCCTTCTTTTTTTGTATAATACATTTCGAATTGTTGTCTGAAATATTTATCATTTTTAGTTGTAAATAAATTTAAATTTTCATTTTTCTTTAAGATTTCTCTTACTTTCCATAAACCAAGACCTGTATTTCCAGGTTTTGATGTAACACCTTTATCAAAAATCAAATCTAAATTAACATCTTTATTTTTATATGTATTTTCTATAATTACAACTTGTCTATTTTTATTTTGTTCATTTCTTATAATTAAATTTATTACTTTTTCATCACATTCTTTTGTTGCTTCAATAGCATTGTCCATTAAAATTCCCAGTATTCTAGTAAAATCATAAATCTTTACTTTTAGAGTGTTTAGATCTAAAAAGACTTCTAAGTTTATTTTTATTCCTTGTTCATCAGCTTTATGATATTTTGTGGCTAGAACATTATAAATTGCAGGATTATTAATTAATTCTGGTGTTAATGCAGATAAATTATTTGTGTTTTGACAGTCTTCTAATAGTTGAGAATAGTATTTTTTTAATCCTTCTAAATCATCTGTTTGTACATATCCACCAATACCAGATACAATATTTGCAAAGTCATGTTTAAATGAACGTATATTATCATGTAAAATTGTTAATGTTTTATTATACAACTTTATTTCTTGAAGATTCATTTCTGTTTCTTCTAACTGATTTATTTTAGCAAAACTAATGAAACTTATAATAAAATAAGCAATTAAACTGAAAATATTTAATAATGTAACGAGTAAAGGCAAGTTTGTGCTATAAAAATTAATTAAATAGAATTGCGAAATAATGACAATTATTGCCAAAATACAATTTGTAATTAAAATAGTTTTACTTCTTTTATTCATATTATCTAGTAAAGTAATATTAAAGTTAAAATGTTTGCATACTCTGGCTATTGAATATACACATAAATATATTAAAGATGTTATTGTTACTCTAAATATAGGAATATTTAATAAGGTATCCCATGTTGTTCCAAAAGAGACATAGTATATTTTACTAAATATATATTCTAATAGAATACTAAATGCATAAGGTAAAATCACTGCAAGTAGGCCTTTAAGAAAATTTGTTTTAAATATTTTTATTATCAAAAATAGTGTTAAAATCATATTTAAATAAGTTGCTAAAGGATTTTTAAATATGATTCTAATGATAAAAGCAATTATAGATAATAGCAAAACATATTGTATCTTTTGTTTCTTAGAATTCTCGAAGTTTAATATAGTTGTAAATAGTAACATTCCAATATAAGCATCAATAAAATAAATTGGTATAGATATAATATTAATTAATTCCTAATTTGTTGTAGTTAGTGCAGTCCACACTGCATTTAATGTTTCCATCATGATTTAAAACCTCCATTAATTTGTTTTTATATTTAGGACCAATAAAACATTTACTGCTTGAGCTGTTAAACAATATCGTGTTATTACTAGTCTGTAAATCGGTTATTTTGTGAATATTTGCTATATAAGATTTATGACATCTTACAAAATTTTCAGGGAGTAAATTAGATATTTTATTAAAAGAACTATAAACTTCATATTCATGAGAATCTGTATGATAAATTAATTTCATACCATCCTTTTTTATATAATTAATAGTATCTATATTTATAATAGTATTTTTATTATCAATTTTAATAAAATTCTTTGGCATTAGTGAAATGTCTTCAAATAATCGTAATACAGTTTCTTCAAGTCTTTCTAATGTTATAGGTTTTGATAGATAATCAAAAGTTTTATATTTATAAGCAACTAGCCCATATTCTAAATGACCAGTTGTAAAAATTATATAAATTGATTTGTTCTCTTTTCTAATTAAATTTGCTACTTCTAATCCAGACCTATCAGATTTTAGATCGATATCTAATAATAAAACATCTACCTTATTATTAGATAGATATTCAATTATTTCGTTAGATTTTGTAGAAGTAAAGCCAACTTCAGCTGATAAGTTGTTCTTTATGAAAATAGATTCTAACATTTTACTTAACTTTGATAGAATAATATTGTTGTCATCGCATAAAACGAAATTTAACATATGACTCTCCTGTATATAAAATTTATCAAGTAAAAATACTTAAAAATTCGACAAAATTTGAATAATTACCTTATATTTCCAATTGATAATAAACAATATAATCTAAAAATGTCAAATTGTCAAGGCTAATTTTAGGAACTACCATAAAATGTCGAAACATGAAATGGCAATAATATATAGAGATAGGCGAATTTGATGTATAAAATAAAAAATAATATTTTTATATAAACTATTGTAATAAAATGGTAAAATATGATATTATAATGCAAAATAAAATAAGGAGGAAAATTATGCCTACTAATGTAAATGTTAAATTAATAAAAAAAGAACAATTAAAACCAGATATTTTAAAATTTACTTGTGAATCAAAAGAAATATCTAATATTGCAAAACCAGGTCAATTTGTGGAAATAAAGGTGTCTGAAAGTTATGAGCCTTTTTTAAGAAGACCAATAAGTATCTATAATGTGGATAAAGATAACAATTTATTTGAATTTATTTTTCAAGTAAAAGGAAGAGGTACTAATTTCTTATCTAATATAAAAGAAGGACAATTTATAGATATAATAGGTCCTATAGGAAATGGTGTTTTTGAAATAAAAGATTATAAAAATATTGCAATTATTGGTGGAGGTATAGGAATATTTCCTTTATATGAATTAACTAAAGAAGCTAAATTATGTGCAAATACAAATGTATATTTAGGTTTTAGAAATAAAGATTTTGTTGTTTTAGAAGATGAATTCAAAAAAGTATCTACAAATTTAACTATAACTACAGATGATGGAAGTTATGGAAATAGTGGATTTGCAATCAATTATTTAGAAAAGGATTTAGAAGAAAAAAATATAGATGCAATATATGCATGTGGTCCACTTCCAATGTTAAAGGCTGTAAAAAAACTTGCAGAAGATAAAAATATATTTTGCCAAATATCATTAGAACAAAGAATGGCATGTGGTGTTGGAGCTTGTATGGGATGTTCTGTAAAACTTGCAACAGAAGAAGTTCATTATGCAAGAGTATGTAAAGATGGACCTGTATTTGATAGTGAGGCAGTAGAAATATAAGTTCTAAATAAAATTATTAACTTTGCAAAAATATATGTAGTAATAATATAAGTTAAATGTGATTGAAAAGTATATAAGTCAATAAAAATTAAAGGAAAATGAAGATATTTGTAGTTATTCTCAAATATTGGATAGGAGGTATGTTATTTTGAATACTGAAGTAGATTTTGCAGGAATAAAAATGAAAAATCCAGTTACAGTTGCTTCCGGAACTTTTGGATATGGAGAAGAATATTCGGAATTTTTTGATTTAAATAAATTAGGAGGTATAATTACTAAAGGAACATCTTTAAAACCAAGACCAGGAAATAAGCCACCAAGAGTTTGTGAAACATCAGGTGGAATGATAAATGCTATAGGGCTTCAAAATCCAGGTGTTGAATATGCTATGGAACACCTATTACCAAATCTTAGAAAATATGATACAGCAATAATAGTAAATGCTATTGGTAGCACTTTAGATGAATATGTTGAATTAGCGAGAATATTAAATAAAGTAGACATAGATGGTGTAGAACTTAATTTATCTTGTCCAAATGTTAAGGCTGGATGTTTAGCATTTGGTACAACATATGAAGGTGTAAAAGAAGTAACAAGTGCAGTGAGAAAAGTTTTAGATAAACCACTTATAGTAAAATTGAGTCCAAATGTTACAGATATAACTCTTACAGCAAAGGGAGCAGAAGATGCTGGGGCAGATGCCATATCTTTAATTAATACTTTTACTGCTATGGTTATAGATATAAATACAAGAAAGCCAGTTCTAGGAAATAATACAGGAGGACTATCAGGTCCCGGAATAAAACCAATTGCTGTTAGAATGGTATATCAAGCAGCAAATGCAGTTAAAATACCTGTAATGGGACTTGGTGGAATAATGACAGGAGACGATGCAGTTGAATTTATGCTAGCAGGGGCAAAAGCTATTTCTGTTGGAACAGGTAATTTCTATACTCCAGATACAAGTATAAAAGTTGTAGAAGGAATAGAAGACTATATGAGAAGAAAAAATATAAATGATATAAATGAAATAATTGGAGCTGTTCAAATGAATTAAGATAAAAAATAAAGAAACATTTTTGCTAAAATGTTTCTTTATTTTTTTTGTTTTAAATTTAATTCTATTAATAGATAAGAGTTACCTATCTATATTATATCCAGATGCAGTTCTTTGTGGATTAGTCTTTTTAACAATCTTAGTATCTCTTCTAGGTTGACTAGACTGTCTGTGAGTAGAAATATATTGTGTAGAATCATTTAATAGACTAGCAGCTTCTCTTGCATGTTTATCTAATGCATCACTTTCTGGAGTTCTAGCATGTTCTTCCATTAGAGGTACATCAATATTATAATCAATATTAATGCCATTAGGAGTTGTTTTAGAATGATGTTTGTGTGTTTCTGTAGGTGTTTTTTTAGTCTTTGGGCTAGATGTATTTGAGTTGTTTTGTGTACTATTTGTACTAGATGAATAATTTACAAAAGCAAGTGCTTCGCGAATATCCTTTTTTACTTTTCTTTCGCTGGATTCTAGCTCACGTCTTGCAGCTTCAGCTTTTTGAAGATCTTTCTGATCCTTTTCATCTTTAGTGACAAGCTCTCCATCAGATGTTTTTACTAAATTTTTCTTTCCAAATTTACTTTTTAAAAAATCTCTTATATTATCCATAATTTTACTCTCCTTAAAAAACTTATACTTAATTATAGCATATTTACATAAAAAAGTAAAGATTTTCACACAAAGTAAAATTCTGTATATTTAAAAACAAAATTATGTAAAAACTTCGACTTGTAAAATACATATATTTCTATAAACATTAATATATATTAATTATAAGCTTGAAAATAAAGGAGATTGTAAGTGATGAAAAAGATTCATAAAATTATTATTTATATAATGAGTATTGCTTGTGTATTTGTATTTACATTTTGTGTGGCTAGATTAAATGAAATAAGAGATACTAAAACAGTAGTACAGACTAGTTCTGGAATTCAAAATATAGAAGGTCTAAATAATAAAAAAATAGGATGGGGAATAAAACGAAATGATAATCACGAACAACCTGATGTAGGAACTCTTAATAAACAGATATTAGATAAGTATGAAGGATATTCTATTGGAAACAAAGATTCAAAAAAAGTATATTTAACATTTGACGAAGGTTATGAAGCAGGTTATACAGAAAAAATATTGGAAATATTAAAACAAAATGAAGTAAATGCAACATTTTTTATTACAGCACATTATGTGAATACACAGCCAGAATTAGTACAAAGAATGATAGATGAGGGACATATAATTGGAAATCATACAGTAAATCATAAAAGTATGCCAGATTTAGATTGTGACACAATAAAAAAAGAAGTAATGACTTTACATACATCAATTTTTGAAAAATATAATTATGAAATGAAATATCTAAGACCACCAAAAGGAGAATATAGTGAAAAAACAATAGCATATACAAAGAGTTTAGGATATACAACAGTAATGTGGAGTTTTGCTTATGATGATTGGGATGAATCGAAACAAGGAAGAGAAGATTATGCAAAACAAAAGATACTAGATAATGTGCATAATGGTGCAATCATTCTGTTACATGGAAATTCTAAGGATAATACTAATGTTTTGGATTATTGTATAAAAGAGATAAAAAAAATGGGATATGAATTTAAAAGTTTAGATGAATTTGAGAAATAATTATTAAATTGTATTAAATATTTATTTTAGAATGCTTTTAATCTGAATATTAATTTAATTAATCTTAAAATAGAATATTAAGATAAATGAATATATCAAGAGATAATCTTCATTTATAGAGATAGGAGAGTAAAGTTTTGAAACGAAATAAGAAAAAAAATATAATTAATAGATTAGATAAGGTTCTAGAGATGCCAAAAGAAATTACTTCAAACGAACCTAAAATTACAATTTTAGGGTTTAATCAAATGCTTATTGAAAATTATAAAGGGATATTAGAATATCAAGAATTTTATATAAGACTAAATACATATATTGGAATTATAAATATTAATGGATTTAATTTAAACTTAAGTGAAATGACTACTGATGATATTTTAATAACTGGAAAAATTGAAAGTGTTGATTTTGAAAGCATTGAAGACGACGAGTGACCCAGGCAGGAAGACCCCAAGGGGACGAAGAATTGACCAAAAGGGTGACCAAAATTCTCCGTCCCCTTTTGGGTTTTCGTGTCTGGGTTAGTTAGGTCGAAGGAGGAGGAATAAACTTGTATATAAAAATATTACTAAATTATATATTAGGGTATGTAAATATTATTGTAGAAGGTTTTTTTACAGAAAGATTTATAAATATATGTATGAGTAAAGATATATTGCTCTTTAATATAAAAAGAGATAAAAAGGCTATTATTTATGCAAATGTAGGAATACATGATTTTAAAAATGCTGTTCAGATTGCTAAACAGACAAAATGTAAAATAAAAATAAAAAGGAAGAGTGGTTTACCTTTTATATTTAATAGATATAGAAAAAGAAAAATTTTTGTAGGGGCTTTGGCTGTAATTATATGTACAGTAATATATTTGTCTAACTTTATATGGAACATAGAAATTGAAGGTGCAGATAATATTGATTCATATGAACTTATGCAGACTGTTAATAATGAGGGATTAACAGTAGGAAAATTAAAAAATAAAGTTGATTTAAAAAGTATAATAAATAAAATAAGATTAGATAGAGAAGATATTGCATGGATAGGTATTGATTTAAAAGGAACGAATGCTATTGTTAAAGTTGCATTTGCAGATTCTAAGCCAGAGATTATAAAAGAGGATGAATATTGTAATATTATTTCTGATAAAGAGGCTTGCATAATAAAAGTTAATGCACAAAATGGAACCCCATTAGTGAAAGAAGGAGATATTGTAAAGTTAGGCACGCCCTTGATTGCAGGATGGATGGAAGGAAAATATACAGGAACTAGATATGTACATGCAGAAGGTACAGTACAAGCCAAAGTTTGGTATACTCATAAAACTCGAGTGTATTTTAAACAAACAGAAAAAACAAGAACCGGAAATGAAGAAAAAAAATATACAATAAATATAAATAATTTTGAAATAAATTTGTACAAAAAGCTTTCAAATTTTGAAAATTATGATACAATAAAGGAGCAAAAGAAATTGAAACTATTTTCTAATCTTTATTTACCAGCGGGACTTACAATAAGTAATAATTACGAAGTAGTAAATAATGATATAACTTATAACCAAGAAGAAGCAAAGGAAATAGGTATTAATAAATCAAAAGAAGAATTAGATAAAAACTTACAAAACAAAGAAAATTTATTAAATACATACATTAATACATATCAAAATGATGAATATGTTGATGTAGAAGTTATATATGAAGTAAAAGAAATAATTGGTACTAAAGAAAAAATAGTATTTTGAAAGGATGGGGTATATGGAAGGAAAAAGTCTTAGAGTATATAATACAGATAGAACATTTTTTTCTAAAATTACAAATACTATAACAAAATTATTAATGCCTACAAAAGTAGGTATTAATGGAGTTTTAATCTCAATAAAAAGAAATAGCTTGCTTAAGGCATACGAAAATTTTACTTTAAAAAGTAATTTAGAAGAAGAGAAAAAAGAAGCTCTTTCAAAAAAATATGAAGATGTTTACACTTTATATTTAGATGCAATTGATAAAAATATTGTAGACTCTGTATATAAAAAGGTAAAAAATAATACAGCTACAGATTTTGAAAAAGATGCCTTATCTAGATATTATCTGATAGTTCATTTAAAAGAAAATGATTATACAGAATATAAATACAGAAAACAAAAATATTTGTTAGAATTAGATTATCAATCTGTTTTAGATTCAGAAAAAGAAAAATTAATTGAAAAATATAAGAAGTTTTATTGTTATAAAATGGAAAATATTTATAAAGGTATATTAAAATATTATTCAATAAAACTTGCAGATAATCTAACACTAGTAGCAAAAGATGAGATATATAATAAGATATTTGCAACACTTGAAGAGTATATAGTAAATATTTTACCACTTAAATTTAAAGATAATAGTACAGAATTATATAAAGAGATTATTAGTGAATATGAAGGTTTTGAAAAATATACTGTTGGTAAATTAGATCAAAACGAAATAATAGAAAAGAATATGATTTTATTAGGAATAAGCAGAAGATTGTTTACACATAGCTTGCCATTAATGGTAGCAGAACAATGTTATATAAAATTATTAAAAGATGTTAGAAGTTTAATTGTAGATACAAGAATTATAAAGAAACAAGAAAAAGCATATAGTCTATTAATAAAATTAATAGAGGAATATAATATGAAATTATTATCTACAAAAGTGTATTGGGACAAGCCAATGCTAAGACAAGAATATAGAAAATTCTGGGATGAATATAAAAGCCTTGAATATTTAAAAAATGAAGATGAAGAAAGATATCTTAGAGAAAAAGAAATCTTATTTATTACAAGTGATTTAAAACAAGTTCTTAAAAATGAAAATAAATATTTTAAGATAATTAAGTTTTATAAAAATAAATTAGTAGAATTAGGGGTTATGAAAGAATTAAAAAATTCTTGTACAACTTATGCAGGAACATATGTAAAACAAAGAGTGCATTAAATATAATAATTATGTAAGGAGGATATGTTAGTATTATTAAAATTAATATTAACATATAAGATATGAATGATTTTGTTCAAATAAATTATAACAATATTGAAGAAAATGAAGAGTACAATAAAATTATACATACAGTTATAAAAAAGTGTTTTGAAGAAGAAGGATTGGATAAATTAAAAATATATATAAATATTATTTTAACAAATCCAGAAGAAATAAGAAAAATAAATAAAGAGTATAGAAACATTGACAAAGAAACAGATTGCTTATCATTTCCAATGTTTGAAAAAGAAGAAATAGAAGAATTAATAAAAGAAAAAGAACCAATAAACTTAGATGTTTTGGGTGATGTAGTAGTTTCTATCGCAAGAGTATATGAGCAAGCAAAAGAATATAATCACAGTTTTGAAAGAGAACTTGCTTATATGATTGTCCATGGATTTTATCATTTGATGGGATATGATCATATGGAAGAAGAGGAAAAAAATATAATGAGACAAAAAGAAGAAAATATATTACAAAATTTAAATATAACTAGATAAGGTGGTTATATGGGAAAAAAAGAAAAAAATGATGAACAAAAATTATCAAATAGTAATTTCATAGATTCATTTAAAAATGCAATAGAAGGCTTAATATACGCAATAACTACACAGAGTAATATAAAAAAACAATTAGTTATTGCAGTAGTAGTTATGATACTTAGTTTATTTTATAATTTTACTACAACTGAATTTTTATGTTTAACATTTTCTGTTGTTTTTGTAATATTTGCAGAAATGATAAATACTGCAATAGAAACAGTTGTAGATTTATATACAGATTTGTATCATCCTAAAGCTAAAATTGCTAAAGATGTAGGTGCTGGCAGTGTTTTACTTATGTCTATTAATTCTGTAATAGTTGCATACTTTTTATTCTTAAGAGAAACAGATCTTAGTAAATTTGGAGAAAGTATTTTTAATAATATGGTAAATTCTCCAGTTCATCTTGCTTTTGTAGGTATTATGATAACCATAATTGCAGTAATTACATTAACTGCATATTTAAGAACAAAAAACAAGGAAAAGTTAGATAAAGCAAAGTTTTTTCCAAGTGGACAATCTGCTATTAGTTTTGCTATTTTGACATCTATAGGATTAAATACAAAAAGTCTTCTTATATTTGTTTTATCATTGATATTAGCTTTACTTGTATTAGAAAATAGGCTAGAAGATAAAAAGAAAAGTACTGCAGAAGTTATATTTGGGTCTTTTATGGGGATTTTAATTGTATTATTGGTATATGGATTAACTGCTTTTAGAATATAATGTTTAATAAAATTAGTTTGTTAATTACAGCTTATGATTAAGTTTTATTTGCAATTAGATTTTTAGGTATAGTTAGAATTATAGTCAAGTCTTTTATTTACAATTACAATTTTAGTTAAAATTGGTTAGATTAAAAATAAATTATAATGAAGTAATTTAAAGTAGAATTAGTTATATTAAAAATAGATTAATTTACAATTTATCTATTTAGTATAGGAGGATAAATGTGGAAAGTAAGAGTACAAAAATATTAATAGCAATTGTGCTTATATTAGTTATTGCTACAGGAGTATTATTTGCTGTTAAAATAATAAGAGAAAAAAATAATGGCTCTGATGAAGTTATCTCTTTAGGAACAGAAAAGTTAGGAAAAGGAAAAGAGGAAGAAAATAAAGAAGAAAAAAGCATAACTACATTTAGTGGGACAGATAGACCAGTAGCGGTTATGATAGATAATCATAAAAGTGCTATGCCACAATCAGGTTTAAATGATGCATATATTGTTTATGAAATGATAGTTGAAGGTGGAGAAACAAGACTTATGGCACTATTTAAAGGAAAACAATTAGATAAAATTGGTCCAATTAGAAGTGCAAGACATTATTTCTTGGATTATGCATTAGAAAATGATGCAATATATGTTCATTATGGATGGAGTCCTCAAGCAGAAAATGATATTACTAAATTAGGAGTAAATAATGTAAACGGTTTAGTTCAAAGTACAAGTGATTTTTGGAGAGTAAAAGATAAATCAGCACCACATAATGCAGTATCTGCAACAAAAAATATTTTAAATATAGCTAAAGCAAAAGGTTATAGTTTAGAATCTGATAAAAAGAGTGTTTTAAATTACGTTACAGAAGATGTTAATTTAGATGGTTCACAAGTTGCAAATAAGTTTTCTATTAAATATTCAGATTATAACACTGTAAGTTATACATATAATTCTGAAACAAAAAAATATTTAAGATATTCAAGAAATACAAAACAAGTTGATTGGGATACTAAAGAAGATGTATATGCAAAGAATATAATAATTACATTTGTGAGAAATTCTACATTAAATGATGGTGAAAATAAAGGTAGACAAACATTAGATAATGTAGGAACTCGTGATGGATACTATATTACAAATGGCAAAGCTATAAAAATAAAATGTGAAAAGAAATCTAGAAAAGAACAAACGGTATATAAAGACATGCAAGGAAATGAGATAAAAGTTAATGATGGAAATACTTTTATTCAAATATGTCCAATAGATGCAAAAGTTAGTTTTGAATAAAGTTTAAGAGGTTTTAAAATGAAAGATAAATTTAATTTAACACAAGAACAAAATGTTTTTTTTGCTAAGAGGAATATAGTAGATTCTTTATGGAAAAGTGCCAATCTTGAAGGAATTGCAATAACATTTCCAGAAACACAAAAAATATATGATGGAGGAAATATAGAGTCATTAAGGATAGATGAAATTGTAACAATTAATAATTTAAAACATGCTTGGCAATATATATTATCCACAATAAAATCTGAAATAGATTATAATTATATTTCAAGTGTTCATAGTATGGTAGGAAGTAATCTAGTAGAAAGTCCACGGAAAGCTAAGAATCTATGAAGTTAAAATGTCTGGAACAAATTGGAAACCTGAGCTTCCAAGCAAAGAAAGTCTAGAAATTTTGTTAAAAGAAGTGAATAAAATCGATTGTGATACACGGAAGAGCTATAATTTTAATGTGTAAACTGATGAAAATGCAGATGTTTAATGATGGAAATAAAAGAACAGCAATGTTAATTGCAAATCACGAACTAATAAGATTAGGAAGAGGTATAATATCTATTTCTGAAGAAAATAAGGTAGAGTTTGGAACAAAATTGATACAATATTATGAAGATGAAGAGAAAATTGAAAGTTTAATACAATTTATTTACAATAAATGTTTAGATGGAATGACTAAATAATAAAGTGATTTAAAGGAGTAATGAATGAACTATATCCCAAAAATAGAGTTCATTCATTGCTTCTTTTTTAGATAATTAAGTAAATATTTGTATATAAGTATAATAAGAAGTGAATAAGTAAATTTTTTTGTATAACATGAATCATAGAGAATATAGTTAAAGTAAAATAACTCTGTAATTGAATTATTAGTATGTAATTTTAACTTTATTATTAACAATATAGTAAATGAGAATAAATAATAAAATAAACTTATTAATAAATATTTACAAATAAGTACTGATAGCTTATAATAAGGAAAGTGAAAGAAAGAGAGTATGATTCTATCATGTTCTGTTAGTAATTGATAATAAAACAAAATTTTAACAACATACTGCTGATACTTAATACAAATATTAAGGAGGATAAAATCAGGAATGTGTAGTATATATGGAATAATGTATTATAAAAAATGCTCAAGAAGTATTTTAGAAGACAAAATGACTAAAATGTGTATAAAAACAATACATCGTGGTCCAGATGAGAATGAAATACAGTATTTTGAAAATGGCGCTGTTGGAATGAATAGATTGTCAATTATTGGTCCTAATGATAGAAAAGCTATGGTGCAAAGAGATAATCAGATATATTCTGTATTTAATGGAGAAATAACAAATTATAAAACTTTAAAAAATGAATTATCGCTAAATATTCAGTGTGATAGTGAAATTATATTACCAATGTTTAAAAAATATAGCGAAGACTTTGTAAAAAAGCTAGGTGGAATGTTTTCTATAGCTATATATGATAATATGAAAAATAAACTTTGGTTATGGAGAGATGCTCTTCGGAGTAAAGCCATTATATTATTATGCTAACAATGAATATTTTATATTTGCATCTGAAATTAAGGCGATATATGCTGCAATGGATTATAAACCAGAGGTAGATTATAATGCTATTGATAATATATTAAGATATGCTTTTAATCCAGGAAGAGATACAACCTTTTATGAGATAAAAAAGGTGTTGCCAGGAGAACAAATAATTGTTCATGATGGAAATATTAAATTTGAGAGATATTGGGAGTTAAAACCTAATAGAGATTACAAAGAGATAAATTCAAAGGATAAAATAGAAAATTTTAGAGAATTAATAAATGAGATTGTTAAGGAGAATACATATTCAGATGTTAAAGGAGGATTCTTCCTTTCAGGGGGATTAGATTCATCGATAATCACTGCAATTGCTATGCAAAATAAGAATTCTAACTATAATATACCAATTTCAATTAGATTCTTGCCCAATAGTGTAGATGACGAGAAATATGTAAATATTTTAGAAAAGGACTTTGAAAGAAAAGTTGAATGGGTATATATAACACCAGAGATTGCAAGAAACTCATTGGAGGAATTAATTAAATTTATAGATGAACCGTTAGAAAATCCGACTCATGTTGGAACATATTTAATGTCTAAAAGAGCAAAGAAATTAGGATTAAAAACAGTAATTACTGGTGATGGAGCAGATGAACTTTTTATAGGCTACGAAAGGCAAGAGTGTTGGTTAAAATATAAAAATGCAAAAGAAATATATCCATCTTTAAGTTGGAAAATTCCCAAAAAAGAGATGGAGCTACTATATAATAAAGATTTATTAGAAAAATTAAAAAATAAGAAGTGTATACCAGAAAGTATCTCAAATATGCAACAAGCATTACATTATGAAAGAAGTGAACGTTTACCAGAATATCATAATATGAGATTAGATAGAATGACAATGGCACATGGAATAGAAGCAAAAGTTCCATTTCAGGATTATAGAATTGCAGATTATTCTTTTAAACTTTCGATAGAAGAATTAATGAAGAGTACAAGAAAGGGGTGGTTAAAAGAGGTTGCTAAAGCATGGTTGTCTGATGAGATAATATATAGAAAAAAGTCGATATTTCCAAGTTTACCAAATGAGTGGATTGCTGATAGTGGAATTAAATGGTGTAAAGATATATTATTGGATTCGAATAGTAAAATTAATATGTATTTTTGTAAAAACACATTAGAAAATTTAATAAAAGAACATTCTACAAACAAAGTAAAACATGGAAAAGAACTATGGGCTTTAATTGTCTTAGAACTATGGCTTAGAAATTTACAAAATTGGAAGTAAAATTATTTAAGGAGGAGAGTAAATGGGAGTAAATACCAAAATAAAACTTATAGCAAAAGAAGAGTTGGAAAATGATGTTTTAAAATTTACTTGTTTAGCACCTGAGATTGCAAAAATAGCAATGCCTGGTCAATTTATTGAATTAAGAGTTTCTAAAACATTTGAACCATTTTTAAGAAGACCAATTAGCATTTATAATGTAGACAAAGAAAATAACATAATTGAATTTATTGTACAAATAAAAGGAAGAGGAACTAAATTTTTATCACAAACAGAAGTAGGAGAGGAATTAGATGTAGTAGGTCCATTAGGAAATGGAACATTTGATATTAAAAATTGTAAAAATATTGCTATTATTGGTGGAGGAATTGGTATTTTTCCATTATATGAATTAGCTAAAAATAGTTTAAGTCAAGCTAATGTAAATATTTATTTAGGATTTAGAAATAAACAATATGTAATGTTAGAAGAAGAATTTACAAAAGTTTCAACCAAATTAACTATTACCACAGATGACGGAACATATGGAAAAAATGGATATGCTATTGATTATTTGAAATCTGATTTTGATGATTTACAAATTGATGGTATATTTGCATGTGGACCACTTCCAATGTTACAAAAAGTAAAAGAATTTGCTGAAAGCAAAAAAGTCTATTGCCAATTATCATTAGAACAAAGAATGGCTTGTGCTATAGGAGCATGTATGGGATGTTCTGTAAAGTTGAATTTAGGGAATAGTAATATAGCATATGCAAGAGTATGTAAAGATGGCCCTGTATTCGAAGCAGAAGTAGTAGATATATAATTTTTTTAGGAGGTAAAAAATGAATACAAGTGTAAATTTTGCAGGAATTAAAATGAAAAATCCAGTAACAGTGGCATCACGGAACATTTGCATATGGTGAGGAGTTTTCAGAATATTTTGATTTAAGTAAACTTCGGAGGAATATTTACAAAAGGAACATCTCTAAAACCAAGACCAGGTAACAAGCCACCAAGAGTTTGCGAAAGTCCAAGCCGGAATGTTAAATGCTATAGGACTTCAAAATCCAGGAGTAGAATATGTTATTGAGCATCATCTACCAAATTTGAGAAAATATGATACAGCAATTATTGTAAATGCTATTGGAAATACTGTAGAAGATTATGTTGAAGTATGTAGAATACTAAATAAAACTGATATAGATGGAGTAGAGCTGAATTTATCATGTCCTAATGTAAAATCACGGATGTATGGCTTTTGGAACTAGTTATGAAGGTGTTAAAGAAGTAACAAGTGCAGTTCGTAAAGTTTTAGATAAACCACTTATTGTAAAGTTAAGCCCAAATGTTACAGATATAACAGTTACAGCAAGAGCAGCAGAAGATGGTGGCGCAGATGGTATATCTTTGATAAATGCATTTACTGCTATGGTTATAGATATTGAAAAAAGAAAACCAGTATTAGGTAATAATACAGGAGGCTTATCTGGACCAGGTATTAGACCAATTGCTGTAAGAATGACATATGATGTTGCTAAAACTGTAAAAATCCCAGTATTAGGAATTGGCGGAATTGTTGAAGGTTCAGATGCAATTCAGTTTATGCTTGCAGGAGCTACAGCAGTATCAATTGGTGCAGGTAATTTCTATTATCCAGATACAAGTGTTAGAGTTATAAATCAAATAGAAGAATATTTGAACAAACATAATATCGAAGATATAAATAGTATTATTGGAACAGTTCAAATGAATTAAAAAAGTATGATTATTTGAGTAATTCAAATGAAAAAATAGTATCATTGGAAAAGTTTAAATAAATTAAAAGGAGAGTTGTTTTATGGAAGATTTAATTTCAAATTTATTTGAAACAAAAGCGATTAATGCATGCAAGGCAGATAAGCCATTTTGGTATACATCAGGAAAAATTGGAGTGTATTTTATAAATGCAGAGTTTTTATATGGAAGTGAAGAAGAATCAAAAAATTTATTAACAAATATTGATGAAGCATTAAGTGACCATTGGACATTACCAAAAAAGGTTTTTGAGCAAGTATTATCACAATATAATTCGAATAATATATATAAATCTGTTATAGATAATTTAGTAGAAACAATTTCTAAAAATATAGATATTAATGAAATAGATTATATTTCAGGTGGAGAAAGAAGAGATTGGGTATTTTCTAATATAGTAGCATATCTTCTAAAAAAACCACATATTACAATATTTAAAGATTTAAGTGCTATTTTAAATAATAGTGACTTTAGCAAAACAGAAGAAATTAATACTTTAGAAGGAAAAAATGTTTTACATATATCAGATTTAATTACAGAAGCTGCAAGCTATGTAAATTTGTGGATACCAAGTATTGAAAATTTAGGTGGAAAAATAAAATGGACTGCAACAATTGTTGATAGAATGCAAGGTGGAGCTAATAGATTAGCAAAACATGATATAGTTACATATCCTTTAGTTAAAGTAGACAAAAGCTTATTTAAAATAGCATTAGAGAAAGAACGTATTACTAAAGAACAATATCTAATGATAGATAGCTATATGAATAATCCAGATGAAACAATGAGAGATTTTTTAATAAAACATCCAGAATTTATAAAAGAGTCTTTAAAGGCAACAGGAAAAACTTTAATAAGAGCTAGAAAATGTGTAGAAGAAGATATTTATGGTTTGGGAGATTTAATTTCGGGATTTGCAAATTAATTTTATGATTAGATATTTAATTCGAAGATTGGAAAAATGATTTAAGAATTAAGAAGCTTAATAAAAAAAGTAGGAGATTTAATTAATTTGAAAACTGTATATTTAACTAATGTAGTTGGTGCTCCATCACCAACAGCAGTTATTGTTTCAGAAAATGTACTAAATAAAATTGATTGGAAAAAAGAAGCTTTAGAAGTATATTATTTTTTAAAATTAAAAAACATTGATTTTTCTAAAATGGCTATTATTAATTCAAAAAGTAAAAGCAAATATGATTTTAAATTTATACAAATAAAAGTAAAAGATGAAATTTTAGATTTTGAATCTAATGCAAATTGTGGTAACTCAATGATAGCATCTGCTAGAGTGGCATTTATGATTGAAGATAAAAAACATAATTTCCAAGATGAGATTACTATTATGAATATAGATACAAACCTAGAGATGTCTGTTATTAGAAAAGAAAATAGTTTTGATTTGGTATTTAATAAGTTAATTGGAAAATCTATTAATGATATTAAAATGTTTGAAGGAGCAGAATTAATTAATATAGATGAAGGTTATGAAAGAGTGAAAGCTTCAATAATTAACTTTGTGAATCCATATATAATAATTAATGCAAAGGATTTGGGAATAACTTGCAAAGAGGAGCTTTTACATTTAGATGAAAGTGATAAAGATATTTTAGAAAGAGTAAAGAATATTAGAAAAAATATTATAAAAAGATATAATTTTGACGAAAAAAGTGAATTTCCGAAGATTGCTATTGTGTTATGTGATCATGGATTATCAGCAAGGACTATTTATTTAGATAGATGGCATAAAGGATTGCCTATTACAGCTACTTTATCAATTGCTGTAATGACTAAAATAAAAAATTCGATTATTTATAGACCAGATTTAGAAATAGATGAAATTTTAACTCCACAAGGAGGTAAAAAAATAAGCGTTAAAATTGATAATATAGGAAGAGTTTCAGATTGTAAAATATTTAATATAAAGTTAAAAGGTGAAATTAATGTGTATACTTATGAATAGGTGTATGAGGTACAATATTCATATTTGGGTTTAGTTATAAAGACAATGTTACTGCATTACAATAGTTAATATTTTATAATTTATTATGATGTTGACATGTGCATTTAAATGGGATGTGATTTGAAATAAAAGTATAAATAATTTTAGATTGTGTATTAGGGGGAGTAGAAAATGAGAAGAATTTTAAAAAATGGGACTGTAATTGATTATGCAACTAATACAAATGATAAGCTTGATATATTGATTGAGGATGGTAAGATAAAAACTATTTGTAGTAATTTAGAATTAGATGTAGATGAAGTGATAGATTGTACAGGTCTGTATATTATGCCAGGAATGGTAGATATTCATTGTCATTTAAGAGAGCCAGGGTTTGAATATAAAGAAACTATTGAAAGTGGATGTAAAAGTGCAGTTAAAGGTGGATTTACAACTATTTGTGCAATGCCAAATACAAAACCAGTACCTGATAATGCAGATGTTTTAAAATGGATTATAGAAGAAGGAAAAAGAGTTAATCTATGTAATGTATTTTCATATTCAACAGTAAGTAAAGGTGAATTGGGTAGAGAACTTGTAGATTTCGAAGAACAAGTAAAAACAGGAGCAATTGCTTTTTCAGATGATGGAGTACCTTTAAAGAATTCGAAATTAATGAGAGATGCTATTATAAAAACAACTAAGCTTGGAAAATTTGTTGCTTCACATTGTGAAGATGAATATTTCATTGGTGGAGGAATAAATGCAGGACCTGTAGCAGAAAAATTAGGAGTAGAAGGAGTTTGCAGAGAGTCTGAAGAGATAATGGCAGCAAGAGAAATTGCAATTGCTAGTATAAATAATGCAAGAGTTCATTTATGCCATATTAGTACAGAAGGAACTGTAGCTTTAGTAAAAGATGCAAAGACAAGAGGCGTGGGAGTTACTACTGAAACATGTCCACATTATTTTATGCTTACTGATGAGGATGCTTTAATTTCAGGTTCAAATGCAAAGATAAATCCACCTCTTAGAACTAAAAAAGACATAGAAGCTATTATAAAAGGATTACAAGATGGAACAATAGATGCAATTGTAACAGATCATGCTCCACATTCTAAAGAAGAAAAATCTAGAGGTTTAGCTGTTGCACCTTGGGGAGTAATTGCTTTTGAAACTGCACTTGCTGTAACAATTACAGCATTAGTGGATAAGGGGTATATTTCATATTTAGATATGGTAAAATTAATGTCATATAATCCAGCAAAACTAATAAATATAGATAAAGGAACAATTGAGGAAGGAAAAGATGCTGACTTTACAATTTTTAATCCAAATATTGAATATACATATACAGAAGATATGATTGTATCAAAATCTAAAAATTCACCTTTTATTGGAAAGAAATTGAAAGGTAAAGTAGTATATACAATTGTAGGTGGAAATATAGTATATAAAGATAATACTATTATTTAAATACTTAGTTTAATATACATAAAAGGGAAGGTGAATATATGAAAGAAAATAATGATTATATTTCCTATTTGTTATCATATATAGGCGAAGCTGGTAATAGAGTTGCATTTTCTAAGGAAGAGACACAAGCTAAAGTTAGATTAATTGCAGAAATGAGAAAACTAGGACTTGATGTATATACTGATGAAGCAGGTAATATTTATGGTTTTCTTTATGCAGATAATGAAGTAAGTGATAATGAAACTATAAAAGTTGTTGGAATTGGTTCACATATAGATAGTGTACCAAATGGTGGAAATTTTGATGGATTAGTAGGAATTATTAGTGGAATGGCTGCAATAAAAACAATAAATGAAAATAATGTGAAGATAAAAGAAAATATTGCAATTGTTGCACTAGAATGCGAAGAAAGTAGTGTTTTTGGAAAAAGTTGTTTAGGTAGTAAATTTATAAGTAAGAAAATATCTACAGAACAATTAAGAGCAATTCCTATAGTTTCAGAGCGTTTTAATGATGGATTGGGATTAACATATGGCGATAAATTACATGAATGTAATAAATATTTACAATTACCAATATTAAATAAAAAGGTTGAATTTTTATACTTTTTAGAACCACACATAGAACAAGGTCCAATGTTAGTTGATTCTAATAAGAAAATTGGAATAGTAAGTAGTATAGCAGCTCCATCAAGGGTTAAATTTACATTAATAGGTAAAGGAGGTCATGATGGAACAATTCCAATGACTAGTAGAAGAGATGCTTTAGTTGGATTTAATGAATTATATAATATTTACCGTGGTTTACGCCATGAGATGAATATAAATGACAGATTACGTACCAATATAGGAGTTGTGGATATAGAAGGTAGTTCAATTAATAGAATACCAGGAAAACTATCAACAACTGTTTCTGCGAGAGGATTAGATGATAAACTAATGACTAACTTTATGAATGAATTAATTTTAAGGGTAGAATCTAATTTACCAGATATAGATATAAAAGTGATAACAGAAAGATTAGAACAAGGGATACCTTTACACTTAAATCCAGATTTAGTTAATAAAGTACGTAAGAGTGCCAAAGAGTATTCAATTTTGGAAATGTGGTCTGGAGCAGGACATGATACAGTATATATGAATGAAGTTTGTAGATATGGAGCTATAGTATTTTTTATTCCAAATACTGGGGTAAGTCATGAACCTAGTGAATTTGCTGAAGTTGAAGATATAAATTTGGCTGTATGTCTTTTAGGAAAACTTTTAGAAGAGATAAAATAAGTATTCTTAATATGAGAAATATAACTATGAATGGAAGATAAAATCATGTTGACACAATAACAAGTAATATTATTATAAGAAGAACATTTTTGTGTTAATAAATTTTATTTATAATAACATTTGGATAAAATATGGCATATTATAAATTTATATAGAGAAGCCTAAAGTTGACAATGACATGGCTTCTCTTTTGTTTATGTGTGGCATATTTGAGAAATAAAAAATGTATGCCAGAGAATCTTCAAAATAAATTTAAGAAAAGCCCTGTAATTACTTTGACTTTAATATTTTCATGTGTTAGAATAATCTTGTAAAAATAAAGTGTTACAGTACTATTTTTTTACAAATTTAGCAAATAATTAGTTATATAATATAACAAAAACTTTGGAGGAATTATGGAAGAAAAATTTAAATCAGGGTTTGTTTCTATGGTTGGTAGAACTAATGTTGGAAAATCTAGCATTATAAATGCTTTGGTAGGAGAAAAAGTTGCTGCAATAGCAAACAAACCACAAACAACAAGAAATGCTATAAGAGCTATTGTAAATAGAGAAAATTTGCAAATTATTTTTATAGATACACCAGGAATTCATAAGCCTAAATCTAAACTTGGAAATACTATGGTAGAAACAGCATTTGGAACAATTGGTGATGTTGATGTAATATTATTTGTAGTTGATGCAACATCTGATGAAATAGGCAAAGGAGATAGAATAATATTAGATAAAATAAAAGAGTCTAATCAAAAAGTTATTTTAATAATTAATAAGATAGATTTAATAGACAGAGAGAAATTAGCAAAGCTTATAGATTTATATAAAGATGAATATAGTTTTGAAGCTATTATTCCTGTTTCTGTAACTAAAAACAAAAATGTTGATATTATAGTAGATGAGATAAAAAAGCACTTAAATGAAGGTCCTGCATATTATGATATAGAAGAATATACAGATCAAACTATGAGACAGTTGGTAGAAGAAACTGTTAGAGAAAAGGCTCTTAAACTTCTAAATGACGAAGTTCCTCATGGATTATATATAGAAACTGAAAAAATGAAAAAAAGAAAGACAATAGAAAAAAAGCCAATTTATGATGTTGAAGTAACAATATATTGTTTAAAAAATTCACACAAGGGTATTATAATAGGTAAAGATGGAAATATGCTAAAAAGAATAGGAACATATGCAAGACAAGATTTAGAAAGAATGCTAGATACAAAAATCAACTTAAAATTATGGGTTAAAATTAAAGAAGATTGGCTTAATGATGATAAAATTGTAAAAAAATTTAAGTTAGAATCATAATTATAAAAAAATTGTAAAGTAAACATGGGAAAATTATAATACAAATATAAAGATAAAATTAATTTATAATTTTTGTAAAAATTGTAAGAATAAATTTTTGGAAAAAGGCAAATGATAAAACTAAAGTTAATTTATTGCTTTATGATAAGGAGTGATTGCACATGATAAAACAATTAGCATGGAATACTTTTAAGAATACAGGAAGTATAGATACATTTCTAGAACTAGTTGAAGTGGAAAATATAGAAAAAAATTTAAAGGTGAATGAGTATGGGGATAATAAAGACGAAGGGAATAATTATTTCGGAAAACAACATGTCTGATTTTGACAAAATGGTGACATTATTAACCCCTACAGGAAAGATTGGGTGTGCTGCCAAACGGTGCAAGAAGACCAAAGAGCTTGCTTATGGCAGGCACTCAATATTTATGTTTTGGGGAATATATGTTATATAAGGCAGCAAGTTCTTATCATATTAATTCTTGTGATACAATAGAAATCTTTTATCCGATTAGAATTGATTTAGATAAATTAAAATATGCAGCACATATTACTAAAATTATAAATGATGTTACTGATGAAAATCAAAATACATATAAAATTCTACAATTAGTTTTAAATACATTATATACAATAGCTGAGACAGATAAAAATTTAAGCTTAGTTTTGTCTGTATTTAAAATAAGATTGTTATGTTATTTGGGTTTTACTCCTAGAATAAAAGAATGCACAAAATGTAAAAAAACAGAAGATATATGTTTTTTCAGTTTATATGATAGTGGTTTTAAGTGTAAAGATTGTGGAAGAGTAGATAAATCTTGTATAGAGATAAGTGAGGCTACTGTAAATGCTATAAAATATATAGTTATGGCTCCAGACAAGAAGATATTTTCTTTTAATTTATCTGAAAATTCATTAAAAGAATTAGAACTTGTAACTAAATTGTATATGAATGATAAATTGGAGAAAGAATATAAAATAGAAGATTTGTTTTAAAATGTAATCTATATACTATATGTATATAGATTACATTTTTGGTTATATATATAAGAATGAAATGTGGAGAAAATTAAAGAAAATAAAAGAAAAAAAGAGAATACAAAAGATATGATACATATGAGACGCACCTATCCAAATAATTTGACAATATTTGTAATATATGGTAAAATTAAAATATTATGTATAGCAAGAAAGAAGGCGCAAAATGTCTAAACTTTACAATTGGAAAAATACAATAAAAGATAATGAATTAGATGAAATAGTAGATATAATAAAACAAGATGGAATTATAGTTTTTCCAACAGAAACGGTTTATGGAATTGGTGGAAATGCACTATCTAAAAATGTTATAAAAAATATTTACAATATAAAGAAAAGACCACAAGAAAAAGCACTTAATATATTAGTAAAAAGTAAAGAAGAGATAAAAAAATATGCTTATATAAGTAATAGATTAGAAGAAAAGATAATAGATAATTTTATGCCAGGTCCTATTACTATAATATTAAAAAAGAGAAAAAGCCAAATACCAGATTTATTAACTGGAGATAATGATACTATAGGAATTAGAATACCAGATAATGATATTATAAAAAAAATACTAGAAAAATGTAATTTACCTATAGCAGCCCCAAGTGCTAATATTTCTGGAAAACCAAGTTCGATAAAATTAGAAGATATTAAACCAGATTTTGATGGGAAAGTAGATGCTTTTATAGATGGTGGCGAATGCATGCAAAATATATCTTCTACTATAGTAAAGGTGATTGATGGAAAAGTAAATATATTAAGAGAAGGAATTATTTCTATTAAAGATATAAATGAGAAAATAATGTAAAGGATAGGTGTTTAAGATGGATGATACAATGAAAATAGCTATCGGTTTTGTTACAGGAAGACCAAATGTATGTAAAGTTATTAATAATATGTATGATCAGATGTTAGAACAATTAAAAGATCTAAATATAAAATTAACAATATTTATTTTGTTTGATTTATCATATCAAATGACAACAAGAGTAGATTTTTATAGTGTACTTCCACAAGTATATAAAAATATAAAAATTAGATATATAACGCCAGAAGATATAGAAGAAGAAAAGAAAAAGTTGATTGGAAGACATGGATTTACTAAAAAAGAAGTTGATTTAATACTAGGACACGGTCATGCAAAAGGAAGAAATACTTTATTATATTATGCTGCTAAATCTAAGTATGATTGTTTATTATTCTGGGATGATGACGAATATCCAGTAGCTTGTATTAAAAATGATGATAATACAATAACATGGAAAAAACAAAATAATATTTCTAAACATTTAGAATATATAAAAGATAGTGATATAACAATTGGTTACCATTGTGGATATATTTCACCAATACCATATATCGAAATTAATAAAGATATTAATGAAGATATGTTTAGAAAATATATTGAAGCAATAAGTAATGATATTATTTCATGGGATTCTATAAAAGAAAATTTTAAGAAAAATAATGGTGTTACGTATGCAGACCCAGAAATTGCTGATGGAAAAGGTGTATATGAGATTCAAAAAAATGGTGCTGGTAAATGGATAGCAGGTTCTACATTATGTTTAAATCTTAGACATTTAGATAAAATTCCTGCATTTTATAATCCACCTGGAGCAAGAGGAGAAGATACATTTTTTTCTACATTACTAGATAATTCTAAAGTTTTAAGAGTACCATTATATCATTTTCATGATGGCTTTTTGAAATATCAAGGCATTATGAAACAGAAATATCCATCTACATTAAGAAAGATAAAAGGTGATGAATCTGAAATAGGTACTAGATTTTTAAAAGCAAGTAAAGGTTGGATGAAATATAAGCCATTATTACTTTATATTAGTGATAAAAAGAATTATAAAAGTAAAATAGCAGAAACATATGAGAAATTGCAAGATAGTGTTCCAGAAATTAATAAATTATTTCCTAATAATAATTTTAATTTATTATTAGATGAATTTAAGGAATATTCTGAAAATGTAGACAAGCATTATAAAGAATATTTAAAAACTAATGAAGTATGGAATAAAATAAAACAAAACTTAAATAATTAGGGGGATAATATGGATATAGTAGCTTATAGAGAAATAGAGTTTGCAGAAAGAGAAAAAAGATTGAAAAATGCAGAATTTCAAAAGTTAAATAAAACAAACAAAGTAAAAGATAAACTAGATATAGTTTATGTAATGACGTGGACAGAACTTTGTGGAGGAAGCAAAATTATATTAGAACATTCAAATTATTTAGTGCAAAGAGGGCATAGGGTTACCATTATATCTCATTTTCCAAAGCCAAATTGGTTTGATATGGATAATAGAATCAAATTTATTCAAGTTCCTTGGGAAGAAATACTTTGTGAAGTTATACATCCTTGTGATGTTATTGTTGCAACTTATTGGCGTGAAATTTATGAATGCATAGAGCAAAGAAAGGCACCAGTTATATATTTTGAACAAGGAGACTCACATTTATTTGATTTAGAGTCTTTAGATGAAAGAAAATTAAATTATATAAAAAAGGAATTTGAAGTAGTTCCTTTTATTTATACTGTATCAAGCTATGCTGCAGAAAAAATAAAAGAACTTTATAATAGAGATTCTATCATAATACCAAATGCTGTTAATGATGAAAACTTTTATGTTGGAGATGTAAATAAGAATAAAGATAATAAAGAAGAAATATCTATAGCAATGATTGGGTCTGAAAAATCAGAATTTAAAAGAATAAAAATAATATTAAATGCTATAGAAGAGTTAAGAAAAGAAGGATATTTAATAAATGTAAATTGGATAACACCAGATAAACCAGAAAAAAGTAAAGAAAAATGTTTAGTAAATCCCCCTCAAAAAGAGATAGGAAATGCGTTAAGAAAATCAGATATATATATTTGTGCTTCTAAATATGAGTCATTTGGACTTCCAATTTTAGAAGCAATGAAATGTGGTTTAGCAATTATTACCACAGATACAGGTGGAAATAGAGATTTTGTTAAAGATAATGAAAATGCTTTAATTACTACTGGAACAGTAGATGATATAAAAAATAAGATAAAAATTTTAATAAATGATATCAAATTACGAGAAAAATTATCTAAAAATTCACAAATCACATCAGAATCGTATACTTGGAAAAATGTAATTGACAAATTAGAAGATTATTATAGAGAAATAGCTAAATATGAAATAATATGAGGTGAAGAATAATGATAGAAGAAATAAAGTATCTAGAATTTAGTAGTGAATTTTCGGAGAAAGTAAAAACATTTCTAATTGATGTTTGTATACAAGAATTTGGTTTTGAAGCTTGGAGAGAAGAATTAGAAACTACAGATAGAGAAAAGTATAAAAGAACTGGTGGAATTTTTTTGATTGCATTAGATAAAAACGGAGATATTATAGGAACTATTGGGTTAGAGAATATGAATGATGGAGTAGGACTACTAAAAACAATGTATGTAAGAAAAGATTACAGGGGAAGTAAGATAGCACAAAACTTAATGAATACATTAATAAATTTTTCTTTAAAAAACAATTATACAAAATTACAATTAGGAACACATAAAGAATTAGAACGAGCAGTTAATTTTTATAAAAAAAATGGTTTCTATTTAAAACAGGAAGATGATAATGTACTTATATTTGAAAAGATATTGTGTAATTAAATAAAACATGTTAATATTTAACCTAAAAGGAGATAAGAATATGTATTTAATTGTGGGACTTGGAAATCCAGAAGAAGATTATTCTAGAACAAGACATAATATGGGATTCGAAGTTATTAATAAAATAAGCAAACAATATAATATCTTAGTTAATAAATCTAAATTTAATAGCTTATATGGAACTGGAGTAATAGAGGGAGAAAAAGTAATATTAGTAAAACCTCAAACTTTTATGAATTTAAGTGGTGAAGCTGTTATAGAATTTGTTAAATTTTATAAAATAGATTTCAATAAACTTATTGTTATTTATGATGATATTGATACAAATCCAGGAATTATAAGAGTTCGAAGAATGGGGGGACCTGGTACTCATAATGGAATGAAGTCTGTTGTAAATATGTTAAAAACAGATGGCTTTCCTAGAGTAAGAGTAGGTATCGGAATGCCAGAAAGAAAGTCTGATTTAATTAATTATGTAATAGGACATATTAATGAGGAAGAATATAGTGAATTATTAAAAGGTGTTGATAAGGCAGAAAAGGCTGTGGTTGAAGTTTTAAAAAATGGTATTGACATGGCTATGAATAGATATAATAATATATAAAAGCACTTATCAACCATCAGAATTTGATTCGAGAGTGTTCGATAGTATAATAAAGTCAGTTCATGAAACTATACCTCAAAAAGGCAATAGAGAAGAAATTATAGAACAAGGAGATTATTTAATTAAATTTAAATAGAATAATGTCAGATTATCCAGATATAATAAAAACTTTGATAAAGTCACAAAATAGAGAAGCTTAAAGGAGATATTGATTTTTAAAGATGAGAGAAATTATAATTAGTCATATAAAGGAAAAAAATATAATAACTTTAGTAGAAGATTATAATGTTATAGAAAAATACGAAGAAAATGCAGATAAACAAAGATTAGAAGGAAATATATATTTAGGAAAAGTCCAAAGAGTTCTTCCAGGACTGCAGGCTGTTTTTGTAGATATAGGAAATAATAAAAATGCCTTTTTACATATTAAAGATATTATACCAAAAGCTAGTAATTGCACAGGAAATAAAAACGAAAATTTTGATGGAATTGATATTAACAAATATGTTAAAGTAGGTATGCCTGTTATAGTACAAGTAAAAAAAGATCAAGTTATGCAAAAAGGACCAAGAGTATCTACTCATATTAATTTACCTGGCAGATTTATTGTTATAATGCCTGGAACAAAATTTGTAACAGTATCGCAAAAGATAGAAGATACAGATGAAATAAAGAGATTAAAAGATATTGCATTAGAGAATTTAAACAGAGATCTAGGTATAATTATTAGAACATCTGCTATAGGAAAGAGTAAAGAGGATATAAAAAAAGATTTACGGAGAAGCTATTTTTAAATTAGATGATATATATTCTAATTTAAAAGACATAGAAAATAAAAAGGAATTTATACCAAAGTTACTATATACAAATAATAAGGTGATAGATAGATTATTAGTAGATATGATTGATAAAGGAATTGATAGAATTATTGTAGATAATAATTCTATGTATGAATATATACTAGGAATATTAAAAAACATGAAGAAAGAAGATATACAGTTACAAATAAAGGATGACGTATTTAATATTTATGACATAAAAAAGCAATTAGAAAAACTTGAAAGTAGAAAGATTTGGCTTAAATGTGGAGGTTTTATAACAATAGACAAAACAGAAGCTTTAACCGCAATAGATGTGAATACTGGAAAGTATACAGGTAAAAAAGACTTAAATGATACGATTCTTACAGTAAATACAGAAGCAACAATTGAAATTGCAAAGCAACTTAAGGTAAGAGATATTGGTGGAATAATTATAGTTGATTATATAGATATGAATGAAGAAAATAGAGAAAAGATATTAGATATTTTTAATGAATGTATTAAATCTGATAGATCAAAGGTGCAAATAGTAGGGTTTACACCACTTAATTTATTGGAGTTAACAAGAAAGCATATGTGGAGTTAAAATTCTCTTGTATTACATTTTTTTGTATGATAAAATTGAAAAAAATGTAAAGGAGAATTTTTTTATGGATGTATTAAATTTAGATAACTATACAGTGGACGAGATTAATGACATATTAGACAAAGCACAAGCTTTTAAAGATGGAAAACAAGTTAATTATGAAGGTAAAAAGGTAATTGCAAATTTATTTTTTGAGCCATCTACGAGAACTCATTATAGTTTTGATATGGCAGCATTAAAATTAGGATGTAAAACTCAAAATTTTAATGCAGGGGATTCAAGTCTAAAGAAAGGTGAAAGTTTGTATGATACAGTTAAGACTTTTGAGATGTTTGGAGTAGATGCTGTTGTAATAAGACACAAAGAAAATGAATATTATAAACAATTAGCTGGAAAATTAAATATACCAATACTAAATGCAGGAGATGGAACGGGTAATCATCCTTCGCAATCTTTGTTAGACTTACTAACAATAAGACAAGAATTTGGAAAATTCGAAGGACTAAAAATTGTTATAGTTGGAGATATTAAACATTCTAGAGTAGCACACACTAATATACAAATAATGAAGAAGTTAGGGATGGTAGTATATACATCAGGTCCTGAAGAATATAAGGAAGAAGGATACGACTACGTTAGTCTAGATGAAGTAATTGATAAAGTAGATGTTGTAATGCTTCTTAGAGTTCAACATGAAAGACATACAGACAAAATGCAATTAACAGAGGAAGAATATAATAGAAATTATGGACTAAATGAGAATCGTGTAAAAAAGATGAAAAAAGAAGCTATAATAATGCATCCAGCACCATTTAATAGAAATGTAGAGATTACAGATGATATAGTTGAATGTGAAAAGTCAAGAATATTTAAACAAGTAGAAAACGGAGTTTTTGTTAGAATGGCATTAATAAATAAGGTATTAGGAGAATAAAATCAGAAAAGACCCAAAGTAGATAAGTAGTATTTTGGGTCTTTTTTATTTAAATTTCAGCAATTAAATCATATCCATTTACAGCTGTAATTTTGCATTTTATGAATTTTCCTTCTAAGTTTGTTTCTTTGTTATTTTTTATATAAATTAAACCATCAATATCAGGTACATCCATATAGCTTCTTCCAGCATAATATTTAGAATCGAAAGTTTTTGTTTCTACTAACATTTCTATTTCTTTTCCAATTTGATTACTTAATTTATCTAGCATAATTTCTTGCTGAAGTTTCATTATCTTATTATATCTGCTTTTTTTGGTCATAGGGTGTATTTGGTCAGGTAATCTGCTAGCTGGTGTACCATCTTCTTTTGAATAAGAAAATGCTCCTAATCTATCGAATTTAGCAGTTTCTATAAATTTATATAATTCTTCGAAGTTTTCTTTAGTTTCTCCAGGAAATCCTACTATTACAGTTGTTCTCAATATTACGTCTGGAATTTCTTTTCGAATTTTTGTGATTAAGTTTCGGATAGTTTCTCCATTACTTTTTCTATTCATTCTTTTTAAAACTTGGTCGGATATATGTTGAATAGGAATGTCAAAGTAATTACAAATTTTTTCATTGTTTTTTACTGTTTCAATTAATTCATCTGTAATAGTTTCTGGATAAGCATATAAAAATCTAATCCATTTTACACCTTTAATTTTACAAAGTTCTTGCAATAGTTTTGAAAGCATAGGTTTTCCATAGATATCTATTCCATATTTAGTTGTATCTTGTGCAATAACAATTAATTCTTTTATTCCACTATCTACCAATTTATGTGCTTCTGCTAAGATATCTTCCATTTTTCTACTAATAAATGGACCACGAATAGATGGAATTGCACAATATGTACAATGGTTACTGCAACCTTCTGCTATTCTAAGATATGCAAAGTTTTCACCTGTTGTAACTACTCTATCTAAAAAATTAAGCTTAGATGGACAATCTAATTTATATTTAGTATTTACAGGTAGCAATAAATTTTCTATTTGTTCCCATATGTTATTATATTCGCTATATTTTATCCATAAATCAACTTCAGGGATAGCTTTTTCGAGTTCTTCTTTGTATCTTTGAACAAGACAGCCCATTACGATTAAATATTTGCATCTATTTTTTTTATATTCGGCCATTTCTAAAATTGTATTTATAGCTTCTTCTTTTGCAGATTCTATAAATCCACAAGTATTAATAACTATAACATCAGCTGTTCCGAGGAGTGTTTACTATATTATAATTATGATTTTTAAAAAGTCCGATTGTCATTTCAGTATCTACTAAATTTTTACTACATCCTAATGATATAAATCCTACATTCATTTTATATTAATCCTTTCAAAATTATGTTAATAGTAATATTTTAGCATCTTTTTACAGATTATTCAATCATAAATGTGAATTTTGCCAAAAATCGTTATTTAGTTGTTACTATTCATATTTTTTATTTGAGAGATAATGTTACCGCATATCAAAGCTTAATATATTTATAAATTTAAACCAATCTTGAAGCGTGGCGGGTGAGCGCCTGTAAAATGTTTAATACCACGCATTTTATATTTTGCTAATGTCAAAGATGAGAGCAGTCGGCGATTGATTTAAATTTATAAATATATTAAGCTTTGATATGCTAGTATGTACTTTTAAATAAGATGTAAATAGTGGGGCAGTTGGTAAGGAGTTTTTTTGTTAAAAAAGATGAAACTATAGTAAGTTTCATCTTAAGATAAATGTTTAATAAGTCAATAAGCATATTTTATGCTTTGGTTAAACATTAGTATTTTGAGTGTTTACTTCATTTAGTTTTCCTATTCTATCTTCATAGTAAATTGCAATTGAGATTTGCATATAAGGCATTAGGAATATTAGACCAATACCAAACGTAAGCATAGCAAGTAGTATCCAACCAAAGAATGATAGTTCTAAACAGAAATATTTTCCTCTTTGTCCATTCATAATTCTTTCGCTTTCTTCTACTATTTCTTTAGCAGTCATATTAGGATTATCGTGCATTACATAAAATGATAGAACATATAAAAGGTCTTTTACAAATAAATATATAAGAGATGCAATATAGCCTATATATCCAGCAATTAAAAATACACCTGCTAAGATTGTAAAGATACTAGATGAATCTGATGATGTATTAGAAGCTATAACAGTAAAAACAAGTCCTGCAATTAAAACGAAAAGAGAAACGACTACTAGTATGATTGGAACTATTAATTTTAATAATTGATTTCCTACAACCTTCCATACATTAGCAAAGTTATTAAAAGCAGATGTAAATAAGTCTCCATATGAATATTCTTCATTTCTGTATATTTTAATGAAACTATAAATTAATCCATATTGTAATGGTACAGTTACTATTAATAGTGCTATACCTAAAAATGGTACGAAATTTGATGCAAAGCTAATTACAAATGAGATAGCTATATAAATTAAAGATATCAATACAGCTGTACTCCATTTTCCTTGTAAATTAGTTCTTGCTTGTTTTCTAATTTCTGATGCTGATAACATAAAAAAATCCTCCTTTTATTAATAAGTATATGTATTGACATACAAATTTATTATAGACAAAAGTCGACAGAAAATCAAGGCTCGTTGTGATGATAATTATTTAAATGTTGGAAAAGACCATTAGAAGTTGTATGAATTACGGTATTGAAAAAAATAAACCTTTTTCGACAAAATAAGACAAGTTTCGCAAAAGTTATGTATTACAATATTAAAAAGTCAAGAAACGAGGGATATGTATGGATATAATAAGCGAAACCAAAAGTAAAATTAAAGAAGTTTTAAACAAGCTTGGGTATAAGGATGATTTAATACTAATACATTCTTCAAGTAGACCAGAACTAGGACAATTTCAATATAATGGTGCTATGCAAATAGCCAAAAGTATGAAATTAAATCCGGTAGAAATAGCGAAGAATATAGTAGAAAAATTAAATGAATATGACTGTTTTGAAAATTTAAATATAGCAGGTCCTGGATTTATAAATATATCATTTAATACTAAATATTTAGCGAAATATTTAAATGAAATACAAAAAGATATTTCTTTACATATAAAGAAATATCCTAAAAAGAAAATTTTTGTTGATTATGGGGGGCCTAATGTAGCTAAAGCTTTACATGTTGGTCATTTGAGAAGTAGTAATATAGGAGAAGCATTAAAAAGACTTGCACATCTTGTTGGGAATGAAGTCACCAGCGATATTCATTTAGGAGATATAGGAAGACAATCTGGAATGGTTATTTATGGAATAAGAGAAAAATTCCCAGAACTTGTTTATTTTGATGATACATATACAGGTGAATATCCTGAAGAATCACCTGTTACAAATGATGACTTGGAAAAAATATATCCAGAAATTAGTTTAAGAGCAAAAGAAGATGAAAAAGTAATGGAAGAAGTAAGAAATATTACAGCAGAGCTTGATAGAGGAAATAAAGGATATAATAGTTTATGGAATCATATTAAAAAAGTATCTATAGATAACATAAAGAAAACTTTGAATAAAATTAATGTTAGTTTTGAACTATGGGAAGGCGAAAGTGATTCTTATCCATATATAAATGATGTTATAAACTTATTAAAAAGTCATAACTGTTTAGAAGAAAGTGAAGGGGCATATGTAGTATATGTACAAAAAGATAATGATAAATCTGAAATACCACCATTAATAGTTTTAAAATCTGATGGAACAAGTTTATATGCAACAAGAGAACTTGCAACTGCTTATTCTAGAATAGAAAGATTTAATCCAGATGAGATTTGGTATGTTGTAGATAGTAGGCAAAGTATGTATTTTACACAGGTGTTTAGAACTTTATATAAATCTGGTATAGTAGATAATAAAACGAAATTAGAATTTATTGGATTTGGTACAATGAATGGAAAAGATGGAAAGCCATTTAAAACAAGAGATGGCGGAGTTATGAAATTAGAAACTTTGCTTGACGAAATAAAAATAGAATCAAATAAGTATTTAGAAAAGGAAGGAATAGAAGAAACTGAAAAAGAAGATATAGCAAATAAAGTTTCTGTTGCTGCATTAAAATATGCGGATTTATTACCTAATCGTGAAAAGGATTATGTGTTTGATCTAAAGAAATTTAGTTCCTTAGAAGGAAAAACAGGACCATATGTTATTTATTCATGTATTAGAATTAAATCATTACTTAAAAAGAGCGATGAAGATGACTATAGAGTAGTTGATATATATAGTAAAGCAGAAAGAGATATTATTACAAAAATATTAGAAATGCCTATAGTAATTGATTCAAGTTATAGAAATAAGACTTTAAGTGATATTACAGAATATTTATATGAACTAGATAGTTTGTATAACAAATTTTATTCTGAAAATAGAATTATAACAGAGTCAGATGAAGATAAAAGAAAGTCTTGGCTTGCGATTTCTGAATTAGTATATAAAGTAAATAAATTACTATTAGATACTTTGGCTATTGAGATTCCAGAGAAGATGTAAATATCCTTCTATCACGGAAAACTGGCACAAAATTTATATTAGAGTCTTAAGTAGTAACAGAATATGTATTTTGGTGATTGGGATAGATATTCTTTATACAGTATGCTAAATGTGGTTTTTTGATATTTATATTGCTGGTGACAATTTTGGGGCTTGAGAGATAATGTTACCGCATGGAAATAGGTTGTTATATACTTTTTTAAAACCAATCTTGAAGCGTGGCGGGTGAGTAGTAGGAATTAGTTTTATACCACGCAGTATATTGCAGAGGAAGGCTATAGCTTAGTATCATCGGCGATTGGTTTTAAAAAAGTATATAACAACCTATTTCCATGCTAGTATGTGCTTTTAGGTAAGTTGTGATTGAGTATTATAGCTATTTTCTGATAAACATTTGTACGTACATTTTTCCGTATTTAGGACTAGAAACAACACCAATACCAGTATAATTAAAACCGCTATTTAATATATTTGCTTTATGTCCTGAAGAATTCATCCATGCATTTACAGCTGCACTATTACTAGAATTTCCAGCAATGTTTTCACCGGCTGTTTTATAGGATATTTTGAAACTCTTTAGCATATCAAAAGGTGAGCCGTAAGTAGGTGAAGTATGTGAAAAATAGTTATTATTTACCATGTCTTGTGCTTTTATCCTTGCTACATTTTGAACTTCTGAATCAATTGTTAATGCTTTTAATCCATTATTTGTCCTCTGTTTATTAATTAAATCAAAAACTTCTTTTTCATCAGCTGTTAGATTAGAGTTTTGTGTACCTGTATTATTTCCAGTAGAGGAATTATTAGAACCAGAATTTGTGCCTGTATTATTGCCACTTCCTGTGCTGTTTGGGTATATAGGCTTTATATATTTTTTACTAACAGCACCAACATAGTCACCTTCTACTTGAACTATATACCAATCCCCAACACCTGCAAATACGCGAATATATTCGTTTTTATTAACAGTAGTTACAACGCCATATCCAGTTCCTGGACCACTACGTACATTTAGTTTTGTAGCTGTAACAAGACCTGTAGAGAAATCTAGTTTATAGTAGTGTTGCATACCAAAAGATGTAGAGAATGTACAAAATGTAATTATAAAAGTTAAAAATATGCTACTTATAATAAGTAGTTTATTTTTTTTAATACGAATTACTTTCATAGAAAAATCCCCCTAAATTGTTTATACTTCAAGTTTATACGATAAGAATGTCCAATATTACAGAAAAATGAAGAAATGATAAACAACTTGAAAAATTAAAGAAGGCTAATATAGAAACCATTTCCATTAGTATAGATGGATTAGAAAAAAACACATGATGAATTTGGAGGTATGCCAGATTCATATAAAATAATAATAAATAACATAAATCTCCTAAAATAAGCATAAAATTAAATAGTTTATTTTAGGGGGTTTTTATGTTTATAGTATTTAATAAAGAAAAGATATATTCATATGTTATAGCTTTAAGTACAATTGTAATTTTATTTATTATGGCATCTACTATAATTAATGGTAAAGATAGAATAATTGCTACATCAGCATCTAGCAAAGAACTACCAATATATTATGTAGATACTAAAGAAAAAAAGGTAGCGCTAACAATGAATTGTGCATGGAATGCAGATGATATAGATAGTATTTTAGATACATTATCAAAAAATAAAGTACATATTACATTTTTTATGGTAGGAGACTGGGTAGATAAATATCCAGAATATGTAAAAAAAATAGCTGATAATGGTCATGAAATTGCAAATCACTCAAACACTCATCCACATGTTAATCAGTTAAATGTAGATAAAAATATGGAAGAGATAAAGTTATGCAGTGAAAAAATTGAGAAGATTACAGGAAATAAAACTACTTTATATAGAGGTCCATATGGAGAATATAATGATACTGTAATTAATGCAGCAAAAGCTAAAGACCATATAACAATACAATGGAATCTAGATACTCTTGACTATACAGGTTTAACTGGTGAAGAAATGTGGAAAAGATTAGATTCAAAATTATCAAATGGGAGTATTATATTATCACATAATGGAACAAAACATACAGCTGATAGCTTAGAACTATTACTTCACAATATAAAGGAAAAAGGATATGAAGTAGTAACTGTATCTGAATTAATATATAAAGATAATTATACTATTGATGCAAATGGAATGCAAAAACAACTTAAAAATGAATAAATTAATGATATAAAGATATAATAAATATATAAAATAAGGAGAAAACTGATGATTTTTATTGGTATTGTTACAGATACAAAAAGTGAAAACTATATAAAGAAGATTCAAAATAATAATGATATTTTTAATAAATATCATATTATATTTATTAAAGAAAAAAGTATAGAAAATATAAAAAATATAAAATTTGAGACAATAATTATTAACCGTGAATTCAATGCAGAAGATTCTTTAAATAAGTTAATTGCAAAGGCAGAATATCTTATTATAAATGAAGATATAGATGCTTCAATTAGTTTATTAAATGATGTTAATTCTAATATAATAACATATGGTTTTAATTCAAAATCTACAATAACGATGTCTAGTGTAACAGAAGATAGTATTCAAATTTGCGTGCAAAGAAATATTTTAAGCAAACAAAATGAAATTGAGCAACAAGAAATTAGTTTAGCAAAAGAAGCGGAAAGTGAAATTTATGATATTATGTTATTAATATCTATGCTTTTAATATATAATAAAAATGATATAAAGCAAGTAAAGTTCTAGAAAATCGGGTGATAATTAATAAAAAATTTCAAAAAAATAGAAAAAATTAACTTTTTATGTAGACAAAACCAAAAAAGTAGAGTATAATAGAAAATATGAAATATATTCTAAAATAACAACATTATGAATAAAATACTATTAAGAGAAACAAATAAGGGGAGGAAAATAAATTGAATACAAATTATTCAGATAATAACCACATTGTTTTAGTGGGAAAGGTAACAAGTGACAAAAGATTTAGTCATGAAATTTATGGGGAAAAATTTTACATATTTGACTTAAGTGTACCACGTTTAAGTGGAAATGCAGATATTATACCAGTAACAGTATCAGAAAGACTTTTAACAATTGATGAATTAACAATCGATAAAAAAATAATAGTTGAAGGTCAATTTAGATCATATAATAGCTATGAGAATGAGAAAAACAGATTGGTATTAACTGTATTTGCAAAAGAAGTTAAATTCGTAGAAAACCAAGAAGAAGAACTTCAAGTAAGTAAAGACTTTATCTCAAATGAAGTAACTTTAAATGGTTACATATGTAAAAAACCAATTTACAGACAAACACCATTTGGAAGAGAGATATCTGATATATTATTAGCTGTAAACAGAGCATATAATAAATCTGATTATATTCCTTGTATAGCATGGGGAAGAAATGCTAGATTTTGTGAAAATATGCAAGTTGGTACAGAAGTAAAAATTGTTGGTAGAGTTCAATCTAGAACTTATGAAAAGAAATATGAAGATGGAACATCTCAAACAAAAATTGCTTATGAAGTATCAGTTTCAAGTTTAGAAATAGTAAATCAAGAAGATAATGAAAATGAAGATGAAAAAATAGAAGAAAATCAAGAAGCAATGTAAAAAATTTAAAGATAAAAAAACAAGGCTAAATGACAGTATTGTTCATTGGCCTTTTTTTTGAGTTTGCCAAAAGGGACGGGGTGCCAAAAGGTGCCAAAAGGGACGGGGTATATTGACAATTTTTGCAAAATTGTCAATATACCCCGTCCCTTTTGGCACCTTTTGGCACTATTTTTTTTCTTCGGGAATAATAATATTTTTTTTCTTTTCTTCAATTTTAGGTTTTTCAATTTCTAAATGATCATAGACTGGAGAAATATCTATTTTTCCATTACCTGAAACAATTTTTATTTTCTTATTTTTGTTTTCTTTTTTTTCTTTCTTATCATTAGACATAAATTAACACATCCTAACTATTATTTTTATTAATATTAGCATAAAGGTTTTTATAATTCAATATAAATTTGAAAAATAAAGTAAGGAAAATGTTAAGCGTAACATTGAAGTACAAGTCTTGACATTAAAAAAAATGAATGTAATAATATATGAATATTAAGAAAGAGGTTAAAAAGATGGAAATAGACAAAATGAAAGCAATTATAGAAGCAATATTATTTTCTGCAGGTAGACCTGTTGAAACTAAAGAATTTATGTCTGCTCTTGAAATTAGTTTTGAAGCAGTACAAGATGTTATGGAAGATATGAGAAATGAATATAAAATGCAAAAAAGAGGATTAGAATTAGTTAAAACTGATGATTCATATCAATTATGTACTAAAAAGGAATATTATGAATATATTTATCCAGTATTTGATAAAAGAAGCAAGCCTAATTTATCACAAGCAGCACTAGAAGTTTTATCAATTATTGCATATAATCCTAAAATCACGAGGGCTGAAATTGAGCAGATTCGTGGTGTTAATTCAGATGGTACTTTATATAAGTTATTGGAATATGAATTAATACAAGATGTGGGAAAATTAGATGCACCAGGTAGACCAACTATATATTCGGTAACAAGTAACTTCTTAAAGATGTTTGGACTTACAAATTTAGAAGAACTACCAGAGTTACCAAGATATAAAATCGATGAAAATGAACAAATAGTAATAGATGATTTAGTAGATGAAAAAGAAGAATCAGAATTAAATACAGAAAATGAAAATTAATCTATATCAAAAATTATCTGAAGAAAGCAAAAAATATTATTTACAAAAGTATAAAAATGCTATGGAATTATTGGGATAAGTTGGATAAAAAAATATATGAAAATGAAATAGATAACTTGAGGTCGCAAACTGCGACCTCAAGTTAATCTTTTTTACAAAAACTACTTTTAGACAGATAGTATGTGCAATCAAAACTAGGTGTAGCCTTTTTAGTAACAATATTTTCGTATGAGCATTTACCATCTTTTTGATAAATACAATCAGAAGAACAGTTTATGTTAGTCAATGTAACATCACCTCTAAAATAGTGTAAATTTATAAATCTATTTAATTATATTATGTATAATCTATAGTTTATTATACATTTTTAGAAAAATTTTTACAAAACATATTTATTACACAATTTTCACATTTTGGATTTCTTGCTGTGCAAATATTACGTCCATGATAGATAAAAATATGATTGATATCTTTATAAAATTCTTTTGGAAAAAGTTTTAATAAATCGAGTTCTATTTTAGACGGTTCGACTTCTTTTGATAAACCTATTTTATTAGATAATCTTTTGGCATGTGTATCTACTGCAATTCCTTGAGGTAATTTAAATGCTTCTAACATTACAACATTTGCAGTTTTTCTTCCTACACCAGGTAATTTCATTAGTTCTTCCATTGTTTTGGGAACTTCACTATTATATTCTTGTACTAATATACAGCTAGTAGCTTTTATATTTTTGGCTTTATTTTTATAAAAGCCACATGGATGAATCAATTCTTCTAACTTAGCTAATTCGATATTTGCAAAGTCTTTAGGAGTATTATATTTTGAAAATAGTGATGGAGTAGTTTTATTTACTCTTTCGTCTGTACATTGAGCAGATAATATAACTGCAATTAATAATTCGAAAGGTGTAGTAAAGTCTAAACTACATTTTGCGTCTGGATAGGCTTTCTTTAAAATTTCTATAATATTTATTGCATCAGTTTTTTTCATATTTAATTTTATCCTTTCTAAAAAAATGTTGATATTTATTTTTATTTTAGAGATAATGTTTCCGCCTGTTAATAGTTTATATATGTATAAATTTAAATTACTCTTGAAGCGTGTCAGAAACTGCTATTAATAAGTTTTATACAACGAAGGTTGTTTGGGTGGAATTAGCTAAATGTGTACAATCTGCGATTAATTTAAATTTATACATATATAAACTATTAATAGGCTAGTATGAGTTTAAAAATGTGATGTGAATAATACGAAAAATTTGATAGTGTTTAAGTAACCATTCCATAATAATGTTAATATAATATATTAATAGGAGGTAATATATTATGTTTGGTGTATTAAAGAAAACTTTAGGAGTGTGTTTAATTGGGTTAGGACTTGGAATATTACTTGTATTATTACTTCCATTAACTGGTTGGCTAATTGCTATAGGTTTAGCTGTTGTTGCTATAGGCTTCATGTGGCTTGCATGTTAAATGTTATAAAAAAGAGGAGTGAAGAAAATGACAATAGTAGTAAAAAAAGTGCCAAAATTTTTAAGAGGATTTGTAAAAATGATATTTGGCATAAAAGAATAATACATAAGAAAAAATGAAAAAGTAGGCTTTCTTGCCTACTTTTATTTCTGTTCTTGGATAAAAATATTATGCTTTTTACATTAATTTACTAAAAAATTGCAGAAGTTTTTATTTAAATAAAATTTTGCAATTTAAATTTTATTGCCACTATTTTAAAATGTTCTAAATAATGAAAATGTATTTATTTCATCATTTAGAACATTTTAAAAGTTCATTTTTATTATTTTTTGTAATTAAGCTCTTTTAACTTTTCCAGAACGTAAGCATTTAGCACATACAGAGATTCTTTTTGTCTCTCCATTTATAATAGCTTTAATAGTTCTTAAGTTTGGTTTCCATGTTCTAGTAGCTCTTCTACTTACATGTGAACGAGCGATACTAATTTTATTACCATGAGATAATGATTTCTCACAAATTTCACATTTTGCCATGATTAATTGCACCTCCTATATGCATAATAAAATTGACTAAGTATAAGTTTATCATAACTTTTATAAAAAAACAAGTGCTTTTGAGGGATTTTTAATAAAATTTAATATAAGTATTCACGAAAAAAAGATTTTATGATATAGTAGAAAAAGATTTTTTAAAAGATATTTTGCAAAGGATGGAAGAAAAAAATGGAAAAAAAGAAAAATAATTTTATAAAAAACTTATTTTTAGTATGTGTAATAATGGCTATAGTACTGTTTATATTAAAGGTTGCACCAAATTACATAAAGGACTTAGATAATAAGATTAATGTAATTGTAAATTATACAGATGTAACAGATAGTATGAAGCAAGAAGCATATATTGACGAGAATGGAAATATATATTTAAGTAAAGATGATATAGAGAATTTTTATGATGAATACATTTATTATGATGAAAAATATAATCAGATTATTACAAGTTCAGATACAAAACTTTTGGCTATGAGTATAGGAGGAAAACAAAAGACTGTAAATGGAAATGAATCTGTAATGAATGCAGAAATTAAAGAAATTGAAGGGAAATACTATATTCCTTTTTCTGAATTAGAAGATATATATAATGTAAAAGCAACATATATAAAAGAGTCTAATACAGTTGTTTTAGATTCTTTAGATAGAAAATTAGAAACAGCAACTAGTTTAGATAAAAATAAGGTAAAATATAAAGATACATATTTTTCAAAAACAATTGATGAGTTAGAAAAAGGAGATGAGGTTTATATAGTACAAGCTAAATCGGAAGATTCGCGGGTCTACATCAAAAGATTTTGTAAAAGTTAGAACTAAAACAGGAAAACTAGGATATGTAAAGCAAGATTCTATTTCTGAAAAAGTTACATCAAGAGAAGCTAAAGTAGAGAATAAACAAATAGAAGGAAAGGTCAGTCTAATTTGGGAATACTTTTCTGAATATGGACATGCACCAAATAGAACTGGAACTACTATTCAAGGTGTAAATGTAGTTTCACCTGCATTTTTTACTTTAGAAAAATTAGGAAAAGGTAACCTTTTAGAAAATGTTGGAACAAGTGGAGAAGAATATATTAAATGGGCACATTCTAATGGATATAAAGTATGGCCACTAGTTTCTAATGATTCAATGAAAGAAACAACATCAGAAATAATGAAAGATTACAAACTAAGAGAAAAGCTAATTAATCAAATTGTAGATAAAGTAAAAAAATATAATTTGGATGGGATAAATATTGATTTTGAATATATGAAAGAAGAAGATAGGGATTTATTTTCTAGATTCATAATAGAACTTACACCAAGAATTAAAGAATTAGGAAAGGTTGTATCAGTTGATGTAACAGCACCGGATGGTTCACCAGATTGGTCTTTATGTTTTAATAGGAATGTTTTAGGTGATGTTGCAGATTATATTATGTTTATGGCATATGACCAACATGGAGAGTATGCTAATGAAGAAGGAGAAGAAGGAACTGTTGCAGGATTTGATTGGGTAGAATTAAATATAAATAAATTTATAGGCAAACAAGAAGAGGTTCCAGCAGAAAAATTAGTTTTAGGAATGCCATTTTATACAAGACTTTGGAAAGTAAAAAATGGAGAAGTAACAAGCTCTGTTGTAACTATGAAAAATGTGGAAAAATCTATTCCAGAAGGTGTAACTAAAGAGTGGGATGAGATATTAAAGCAAAACTACATACAATATGAAAAAGATGGAGCTATTTATAAAATGTGGATAGAGGATGAAGATTCAATAAAAGAAAAGTTATCATTAGTAAATAAATACAATCTAGCTGGTTCTTCTTATTGGGTTAAAGACTTCGAAAATGAAAACATTTGGAATATTATAAAACAAGAATTAAATAATGAATAATTTTATGATTACCTAAATATAATATAAAACAGATTATATTTAGGTGATTTTTTATGAAGGAAAAAAATGTAAAAATGTATTTAAAAGAATGCATGAGTAAATTAGAAGTTTGGAATTATAACAATTTAATAAAATTGCATAATAAAATAAAATCGAGACAAATGAAAAGGATATATAATTTTTTTCTTCGAATTTTTATTAATATCAATTTTTGTTTAAAAATGTTTAGAGGAAAATTAGAAATAGAAATGCTTAAAGATGAAAGCTTATTTTGTATAATCCCAATAAATATAGATAAAATAAAAGATACAAGTGGCAATAAATTTACTAAGTATTTGTATAAAAAATGTATTAATAATATTGAGAGAGCTGTTAATATATATAATGTGAAAATTATTATTTTATCCAAAAAGCTAAAAGAATTAGAAGAAATAAGAAATATATGTACTCATAATAATGTAAAGATTTTAGATGGAAAGTATTTATTAAAAGTTATGCTAGGAAATGTATTAGAATATATTGTGCATGCTAGAAATGAAAAGCTTGAAACACAAAATATACATATAGTAATAAATCAAAATAGTGAAATAAATATTGATTTGATAGAATATATATGTGGAAAAGTTAAAAGTGTAAAGATTGTAACAAAGCAAATAAGACATTTCCGGAAAATTAGAAACATACTTGTATGAGAAAAAAGGAATTATGATAGCCGTCGCAAATAATAAAAAGAAAAGTCTTCAAAAAGCTGAAATAATTATTAATTTTGATTTAAAACAAGATGAGATTTCTAAGTATCAGATAAATCGTAATGCTATGATTATAAATTTAAGTGATAATATTATGAAGATGGAAAAGTCTTTTAATGGAATTGTTATAAATTCAATGCAAATTGCTGATATAAATTATAAGATAAGAGATTACTATTTATTTGAACATATAGATTTATATGAAAGCTATATATTTGAAGAAAAAAGATTAGAAAGAGTCTTAGACAAAATAGAGAAAGATAATATAATTATTAAAGGATTATTAGGTGAAAGAGGAAAAATCCAAAATATGGAATATACAAAAATTGCTTGACAAATTAAAGAAACTAGATTAATATATGTAGGAATTTAGAGTTGCGAATTTACATAAGTGCAAATTTTTTTATACACAAGGAGGAAAAAACTATGGACGATAAAGAAGTAATATTAACACAAGAAGGTTATGAAAATCTAGAAAAAGAATTAGATTATTTAAAAACTGAGAAAAGAGCTGAAATAGCAGAAAGAATAAAAGTTGCTTTAGGATTTGGTGATTTATCTGAAAATTCAGAATATGATGAGGCAAAAGGTGCTCAAGCCGAAAATGAAAATAAAATTGTAGAATTAGAAAATAAACTAAGACATGCAAAAATTATTGATGAATCAGAAATAGATACAAAAACTGTTCAAGTTGGAAATACAGTAAAATTATTTGATATGGAATTTGAAGAAGAAGTTTGTTATACTATAGTAGGTTCCACAGAAGTTGATTTAAGTTTAAATAGAATATCAAATGAATCTCCAATAGGTACTGCTCTTTTAGGTGCTAAAAAGAATCAAATAGTTGAAGTTCAAGCACCAGCAGGGGCAATGAAATATAAGGTTTTAGCAATAACCAAATAAAGTAAATATAAATTAAAAATATCTTATATGATTAAAAATTTAAACAGTATGAATTTAAAATTTTAATTATATAATTAAAATAAGTCATAGAAATTTTAACAAATTTTTATGACTTGTATTTTTTTAAAAGAGAAAATTGTTACCGCCTCAAAAAGGATACTATATATAAATTTAAACCAATCTTGAAGCGTGGCAAACGAGAGCAGTTAATTAATTTTATACCACGTAGTTTAGTTAGAAGAGTAGGCTATGGTAGTACCATCGGCGATTGGTTTGAATTTATATATAGTATCCTTTTTGAGGCTAGTGTGTACTGTTAAATGGATTGTGAATTTAAATTTTTAAAGTGCTTTCTAGTGCAAGAAGTATCATATCATTTAAAGATTTTTCTCTTGCTTCTGATGAAATTTCTTGCTTTTTATAATGAGAATCTACGACTGTAAGCAAACAAGCGGCTTTTTTATTTAAATATTTTGCTGTATAAAATAATGCAAAAGCTTCCATTTCGACTCCAATAATGTTTAATTCTTTAGGAAATCTTGAAATTAAATCATCTATACTTTCAACATAGTAATCAAAACATTCACCGCATAGAGTATTACCTTTTACATATGGAATTTTGATTTCTTTTGCTGTTTCTTCAATTAGATTATTTATTGTAGAATCTGCTTCGGTAATATGTTCTTCTTTTCCATGTAAAGCTTTAGCGAAGTTTCCTTCTGTATAAGTTTTATCTACTAAAATAGTATCAAATAAGTTTAAATCTTCTGTATATGCTCCGGCAAGATCCTATTCTAATAATGTTTTCTACATCATAGAATTTATATAATTCATAACAATAAATTCCCATACTTGGCATACCCATTCCAGAAGCAAATACTGTTATTTCCTTTCCTTTGTATGTTCCTGTATAGCCATAAATATTTCTTACAGAATTAATAAGTCTTGCATTTTCTAAAAAATTTTCTGCAATATATTTTGCTCTTAATGGATCACCTGGCATTAATACTGTTTTTGCAATATCTTCTTTTTTTGAACTAATATGTGGTGTCATAAAGTACCTCCTTATAATTTTAATAAAAATAAAATATATATATTTTTTAGTATTGTCAATATTTTATTAAAAAATAATATAAATAAAAATTTGCAAAAGCATTGAAACTTAATAAAATAAGTGTTAAAATAATAATAGATTTAAAAAAAACCGCATTTTTTGTAGGAATTTTTTAAATCTTTTTTTATTTTATTTATATAAAAAATTACTAATTAATTTCGGAAGAGAAAATAAAATTAGTGATTGAGAGAAAATACTAATTTATTTTTAATATAAATTATAATTACAATTAGATTAAAGATTTAAAATGTGGTTAACAGAGAATAAGGAGGATTGTTTAATGAATACAAAATACATATTTGTAACTGGTGGAGTTGTATCAGGACTTGGTAAAGGAATAACTGCAGCATCTTTGGGGAGATTACTTAAAAATAGAGGATATAAAGTTACTATTCAAAAATTTGATCCATATATAAATGTAGATCCTGGAACAATGAATCCATGTGAACATGGAGAAGTGTTTGTAACAGATGATGGAGCAGAAACAGATTTGGATTTAGGACATTATGAAAGATTTATTGATGAAAATTTAACAAAAAATTCAAGTATAACAACAGGTAGAATATATTCAGAAGTAATTGAAAAAGAAAGAAGAGGAGACTACCTAGGAAAAACAGTTCAAGTAATTCCGCATATAACTAATGCTATTAAAGAAAAAGTATATAAATTTAATGAAACAGATACCAATATTGTTATTACAGAAATTGGTGGGACTGTAGGAGATATAGAAAGCCTACCATTCTTAGAAGCTATTAGACAAGTTGGGATAGAACAAAATGATGAAGATGTTATATATATTCATGTTACATTACTTCCATATATTGAAGGTTCAAATGAACTTAAATCAAAACCAACACAACATTCTGTAAAAGAACTTCAAAGTTTAGGAATTAAACCAGATATTTTAGTTTGCCGTTCACAAATACCAATACCAGAAGGAATGAAAGAAAAAATGGCTTTATTTTGTAATGTTAAAAGAAGTCATATTATAGAGAATTCAACAGTAGAAAATTTATATGAAGTTCCATTAATGCTAGAAAGAGAAGGATTAGCAGAGGTTGTGTGCGATAAACTTAAATTGGAAAAGAGAAAGCCACAAAATGCAAAATGGGAAGAAATGATTGAAAATATTAAAAGTATAAAAGATGAGGATGTAAAAATAGCGATAGTTGGTAAATACATTAGTCTTGAAGATTCATATATATCTGTTATAGAAAGTTTAAAACATGGTGGATTTGCAAGTCATGTCAATGTGAAAATTGATCTTATTGATTCAGAAGCAATTAAAGAAGAAAATGTAAAAGATATTTTAGGAAAATATAATGGAATACTAGTTCCAGGAGGGTTTGGAAATAGAGGAATAGAAGGAAAGATAGAGGCTATAAAGTATGCAAGAGAAAATAGTATACCATTTTTAGGAATATGTTTAGGAATGCAAATGACAGTTGTAGAATTTGCAAGAAATGTTGCTAAAATAGAAGATGCAGATTCTGCTGAATTAAATGCTAAATGTAAAAATCCTGTTATTCATATTATGGAAGATCAAAAAGATATTAATAAAAAGGGTGGAACAATGAGATTAGGAGCATATCCATGTATTATAAAAGAGGGAACTTTAGCAAGAAAAATATATGGAGAAGAAAAAATTTCAGAAAGACATAGACACCGTTTTGAATTTAATAATGATTATAAAGAAAAACTAGCACAATATGGACTTATTGCATCTGGTACATCACCAGATGGAAGTTTAGTAGAAATTGTAGAATTAAAAAATCATCCATTCTTTATAGCAGGACAATTCCACCCAGAGTTTAAGTCTAGACCAGATAGACCAGCGCCTCTTTTTGTGGAGTTTGTGAAGGCTTGTAAGAATAAATAAGGGAAGAACTATTTTGAATTGATAGAAAATAAGTTGAATAAGATAATATAATTGTATAAATAGTGTATGTATAAAATCTATAAATATATAATATTTTACAAAAATATTAAAAATATTACAAAAATATTACAGGAATATAGCACAATATTGCATAATGATATGAAACATGGTATAATAGTTACATAAATTGGCAGTAGAAAATCCAAAATGTTTCAATAATTTGAGATAAGCTACTTACAATTTAAATTTTGAGGTCTAGAAAGGAAGGAAAATATGAAAAATGACAGCACAGCCTCGAAGAAACCAGAAGCGACCAAAGATGCACCTATGATGGTGCAAATTCTCATTTTAGCATTGATATGCTTTGTGGGAGAACTCATGGCAGCAATTATTCCAATCAATTGCAGTAGCCCTGTATATGACTTTGTAATTGTGTATGTACTGTTGCAATTCAAAGTTATAAAGCTTGAGTGGATTGAAAAGCTTAGCAATATCTTGGCAGGATGTATGTTGTTAGCTTTTGTCCCAGGAACAGTAAGTATCATTGACGAGATGGAACAGCTTTTGCAGATGATTTTTCCTGCATTGATTGCATCTACACTTGGTTCAGTAATTGTACTTGCTGTATCTGGATGTACAGTGCAGGGGTTGATGTGGTTGATTAAAAAGCTGAAAGGAGACCGTAATGGAAGTAATGGAAATTGTAAAGAATAGTGAGTTTTTTTGGATCATGATCACTGTTGCAGGTTTTATGCTTGGTTCTATTTTGAACAAGAGATTCAAGACAGTTCTTTTTAATGAACTGCTCATGTCAGTAGTAACTGTAATTATTGTAATGAAAATTACAAATACTAATTACGAGACCTATATTGGCGGAGGAAAGTATATTAGCTTTCTCTTGACTCCTGCAACTGCTGCGTTGGGTGTAAAGTTGTACAAAAACATTCATGAGATTGGAAAAAATGCAATTCCGATTATCAGTGGAATTATTTTTGGAATGCTTTCGTCTTTTGCAGCGATGTTTATACTGAAGACAATCTTCAGTTTGACAGCAGAACAGTATGCCACAATTTTACCAAAATCGATAACTGCAGCTATTGCTAAGGGCGTATCAGAGTCCTTGAATGGTAATATTGCGATAACTACAGCTACGGTCATTTTAACTGGCGTGATTATTGGGGTATTTGGTAAATTGTTAGTTAAACTATTTAAGATTAAAAATCCAATTGCGATGGGAGTTGCACTTGGTAGTGCTGGACATGGACAGGGAACAGCTTTAGCACTTAAACAGTCTGAGACAGCAGGTGCTGTTGCTAGTTTGTCAATGTGTCTTAGTGCACTTGCAACTGTTATTATTGCACCGATTTGGTTTGGATTTACAGTGTAAGCATAAGAATTGGGGAGATTAACTTTGAAGTTTTCTCCTCAGTTTTTTGGTAAATGAACTATTTCAGGGAAATGTGACAAAATTAATATATAATGTGAGTAATGGAAATTTTTCGATTTGCTATTTATATAGTGATAAAATAGTAGTAAAAAATATAAAAACATGATATAATTAAAATATTCACTCATATGAGTGGATAGAAAATTTGAAAGGAGGCATCTTAAATTATGGGTGCTAATAAACGGGTTAAGTATGATTTGGTAGATGAGGTTCTTGCTCAAATAGATGGCTGCAAGCTTTCGCTCTTTCCAGGGGAAAAGGCTTATGAAGGCCTTGTGATGCAGGAAAAACTTGATGAACCTAAAAAAGTGAGGCTGTACATTTCTCCGGGTGCTAAGATTGATATTGGTAACTGGAAAGTAGATGTGACAGATAAGCTTGAAGTCGATAATGGAATGCTTAAAAACCCGTCAAAACTTTGGATTATTGTAACTGCAATGAAGGACGATTAATTCAAAACAAGGATCCCCACAATTCTGCAAAAGTTTTGTGGGGACTTTTAAATATGTAATAAGTACATGAACATTTCAGCATAATCAGCAAAATTTATTTGTGAAAACTATGTGAAAAATAAAATTATATATTGACTTTTTAAGAAATAGGGTATAAATTATTAGCAGTCTAAATAAAAGACTGCTAATTTTTCACGAATATTATTACAAAAATAAGAATATAATATTCGTAAGCAAAAAAGAGGAGGTAATGTAAATGTTAAAACCATTAGCAGACAGAGTCATCATAAAAATGATAGAAAGTGAGGAAACAACAAAGAGTGGTATTATATTATCAGGAAGTAGCAAAGAAAAACCACAAATAGCAGAAGTTCTAGAAGTAGGACCAGGAGGAGAAATCGAAGGAAAAGAAGTAAAAATGTACATAAAAAAAGGAGACAAAGTTGTTGTAAATAAATATGCAGGAACAGAAATTAAATACGAAGGAGAAGAGCTAATTATAGTTAAACAAAGCGATATTTTAGCAATAGCTGAATAGAATAAAATAAAAAGTTAGTATAATTTTAATTAAGTCTTTATTTATAGCAAATTTATTAAATTTTAATAAATTATATTCATTAGAGAAAAGATGTGGTATATGAAGTTATAAATAAAGGTGATAAAATAATGTAAGTTTAAGAATATATATTAAATAAGATTAATTTTAGGGAGGATTTGATATATTATGGCAAAAGAGATTAAATTTGGAGAAGATGCTAGAAAAAAATTATTAGATGGTGTGAATAAACTAGCAGATACAGTAAAAGTAACATTAGGACCAAAAGGAAGAAATGTAGTTTTAGATAAAAGTTTTGGAGCACCACTTATCACAAATGATGGTGTTACTATAGCTAAAGAGATAGAACTTGAAGATGCTTTTGAAAATATGGGAGCAAGACTTGTAAAAGAAGTTTCTACAAAAACAAATGATGTTGCAGGAGATGGAACAACAACAGCTACAGTTTTAGCTCAAAGCATGATTAAAGAAGGTGTAAAAAATGTAGCAGCTGGCGGAGATCCAATGGCTATAAAAAGAGGTATGGATAAAGCAGTTGAAACAGCAGTAGAAGGTTTAAAAGAAATTAGTTCTGTTGTAAATGGAAAAGAAGATATTGCAAGAGTTGCAAGTATTTCTGCTAATAATGAAGAGATTGGAAAATTGATTTCAGAAGCAATGGAAAAGGTTTCAAAAGATGGTGTTATAACAATAGAAGAATCAAAAACATCAAATACAGAATTAAGTGTAGTTGAAGGTATGCAATTTGATAAAGGATATGTATCTCCATATATGGTAACAGATACAGAAAAAATGGAAGCAATTATTGATAATCCATATATTTTAATTACAGACAAGAAAATTAGTAATATTCAAGAAATTTTACCATTATTAGAAAATCTAATGCAATCATCAGGAAAACTTGTAATAATTTGTGATGATATTGAAAGTGAAGCTTTATCTACATTAATATTAAACAAACTAAGAGGTGTATTAAATGTAGTAGCTGTTAAAGCTCCAGGTTATGGAGATAAGAGAAAAGAAATGTTACAAGATATAGCTATTTTAACAGGTGGTGAAGTTATAACATCAGATTTAGGATTAGAATTAAAAGATACAGCTATCGAACAATTAGGTAGAGCAAAACAAATAAAAGTTCAAAAAGAAAATACAATAATTGTTGATGGTTTAGGTGATAAAGAAAAAATTAACGAAAGAGTAAATCAAATAAAAGCTCAGCTTGTAGAAGAAAAGAGCGAATATGAAACAGAAAAATTACAAGAACGTCTAGCAAAAATTGCTGGAGGAGTTGCAGTAATTGGAGTTGGTGCAGCAACAGAAGTTGAAATGAAAGAAAAGAAACTAAGAATTGAAGATGCATTATCTGCAACAAGAGCAGCAGTAGAAGAAGGTATCGTTGTAGGTGGAGGAACTGCATATGTAAATGTAATTCCTAAAGTAGAAAAAGTAATGGAAAACTTAAATGATGATGAAAAATTAGGTGCTAAAATTGTTTTAAGAGCATTAGAAGAACCAGTAAAACAAATCGCTGTAAATGCAGGTTTAGAGCCAGCTGTTATCTTAGAAAAAGTAAAACAAAGCCCAGTTGGAACAGGATTTAATGCTAAAGATGAAGTATATGTAGATATGAAAAAATCAGGAATAGTTGATCCAACTAAGGTATCTAGAAGTGCTCTTCAAAATGCTGCATCTATTGCGTCTATGGTACTTACAACAGAAAGTATTGTAACAGAAAAGAAAGAAGAAAAATCATGTAATTGTTCACATGAAGACCAAGCAGCTGGTATGGGAGGAATGTATTAATATAAATAGTACTATTAAAAAATAGATAGTAAATAAGATATTATAAATGAAAGAAGCGGTTACTCTATAAGAGCAAACTGCTTTTTTATTTAATAGGAAAGTTCAAGTTTAAAGTAAAATTTAACTAATAGAGGCTTTCATATTATATAAAATAATTGTACACAATTTTTTACAAAAATTGGCGCGTGAACAGTTAGACGAGGCTGTAGGAGAGCAATTAAGTATGAAATATAATTCGGCCAGCTATTGTTCTTTAATAGTACCAATAAGCTATTATATATATAGAAGGAGCCAGAGTAGAATGTAAAATATCACTACTCTGGCTTAAACATCATAGTTGCATTTATAAAATTTTTACAAAAATGACGTTCTGAAAAGGACTTGTGTTAATGCGAACTTCTAAGTTAGTACTAGATTGTAGGGCATTTTTCAAAGAGATAGTATCTGGTAATTGCTCACAACTAATGTGTAATAACTTTCGACTGCTTTGCAAGACTTCGCAAGAGCTGGAAAGTGACTCGCAAGCTATAAACATTTTGTTCTTGAGTGTATTTGTTAGCTTTTTGCCAGAAACCTGAATTAATCCTTCCATTTCTTATCCTTTCTAAACTCACTTGTCATAAGAAGTACACTAAAAGAGTGTTCTCGTACGGAGTTTTATTATACGAGGTTCTTTAACCATATAATATAGTATATAAATACAAATAACATATTAGAACCATAAAATATTACTAATTGAGAGCTAGTCTATAATATTTTATGTTTCTAATAGTTATTAAACCTAAGGAATATAAAGATTATTATTAATAGTTTTTGGTTTGAAAGATAATGTTACTGCATACAAAAGGCCTTATATCTGTATAAATTTAAACCAAAAAATAAAATTATTTTCACATTATAGACATAAATGAACTTTATAATATATAATAACGTTAATAAAAAATGGAGGAAAATTTTGTATGAATGATATCACAGTTTTAGTTGTAGATGATGAAGCTAGAATGAGAAAATTGATCAGAGATTTTTTAGTTCAAAAGGGACTTTCAGTATTAGAAGCATCAGATGGAGAAGAAGCCTTGATAGTATATGAAGAAAATAAGAATAAAATAGGGTTAGTTTTATTAGATGTAATGATGCCAAAATTAGACGGATGGTCTGTATTAAGACAAATAAGACAAGATTCAAATGTTCCGATTATTATGCTAACAGCAAGAGGAGAAGAACAAGATGAGTTATTTGGATTCGAACTTGGGGTTGATGAATATATTTCTAAACCATTTAGTCCTAAAATATTAGTAGCGAGAGTAGAAGCAATATTAAAAAGAGCAAAAGTAATAGAAAAACAAGTGAAAAGTTATGGAGGAATTGAAATTGATTCTGATGGAAGGACTGTTAAAGTAGATGGGAAGCAAATAGAGTTAAGTTTAAGAGAATATGAATTATTAAAATATTTAATAGATAATTCAAATATAGCTTTATCTAGAGATAAAATATTAAATAATGTATGGAATTATGATTATTATGGAGATTCTAGAACAATAGATAGTCATATAAAAAAGATTAGACATAAATTAGGGAAAAAAGGCAAATATATACAAACTATTAGAGGTATAGGATATAAATTTGAGATAAAATAACATTTGGAGGAAACAATGAAAAAAATAAGAGAAAGATTTAAATCTGTTAGAGTTAGACTTTTTTTAACGTTATGTACAGTAATAATCATAGTAATTTTATTTTTGATTTTAATTAATAATATAGTTTTAGAAACATTTTATTTATATTCTAAAACAAATACAATAAAATCTTTATATGAAAAAATAAATGTTTATTATAAAAATCCAGATAAAACTATAAACTTAGAAGAAGAACTTAAAAATATAGCGATAAGAAATAATATAGATATATTAATAAAACAAAATGATGATATGATAATAGTTACAACAGATAAGGAATTTTTGGGGAATATAGGAAAAATAAGTATATCTAATATATTTAGTAGTAAAAATAATTTAGGAGACATTTTATATTCAAGAGATAAAGTGATTATTAAAAAATTACAAGATGAAAAAAGTAATATTAAATATATAGTATTATTTGCTACATTAGATAACGATTATAATTTATATATAAGAATTCCAATATCAGCAATTGAAGAAAGTGTACAAATATCAAATAATTTATTATTATTTATTGGTGGAATAGTAATTGTTATATCTGGGATACTTGCTTCATTTATTTCAAGAAAATTTACTGAACCAATACTAGAATTAAATAATATTGCTAATAAAATGGCAAAATTAGATTTTAGTCAAAAATATAGAATAAAAGATACGGAAGATGAAATTAATGATTTAGGTAAAAGTATTAATACAATGTCTGATAAGCTTGAGAAAACAATAAAACAGTTAAGAGGAACAAATATAGAATTAGAAAAGGATATTGAAGAAAAATCAAAAATAGATGAGATGAGAAAACAATTTATTTCTGATGTATCTCATGAATTAAAAACTCCAATAGCATTAATACAAGGATATGCGGAAGGTTTAGTAGAGAATGTTAATTCTGATGAAGAATCTAGAAAATTTTATGCAGAAGTAATTTTAGATGAAACCAATAAAATGGACATATTGGTAAAACAACTACTAGAATTAATGAAGCTAGAATATGGAAAGAGAGAATTTAATAATAAAAAGTTTGACTTACAAGAGTTAATAAATGAAGTTATAAGAAGATGTAATGTTATGATTGAAGAAAATAATATTAAAATAAAACTTAATAGTGATGAAGGTTTATGTGTATATGCAGATGACTTTTATATAGAACAAGTTATAACAAATTATTTAACAAATGCAATAAAACATGCAAAAGAAGTAAATGGTGAAAAACAAATTATAATTAATGCAAAAGCAAATAAAGAAACAAACAAAGTTAGAGTTAGTGTGTATAATACAGGAGATAATATTAATCAAGAGGATTTAGATAGAATATGGGGAAGATTTTATAAAATAGATAGTTCTAGAAATAGAAATAATGGCGGAAGTGGAATAGGTCTTGCTTTAGTAAAAGCTATTATGAATAATTATAAAAATAGTTATGGTGTAGAAAATAAAGAATATGGTGTAGAATTTTTCTTTGAAATGGATTTGTGTGAAAAGTTATAAGATATTTTTTATAAATATTTTATAATGAAAAATAATGACAACTTTTTATAATTATTCAATAATATAGTAACAATTTATTGTGTTTATAATTTGAGGAGGAGATTAATATGCCTAATAGTGACGAAAATATTAGGTTTAAATATTATCATAATAATGATGATGATATATATATGAAAGCTATAGAATTTTTTGAGAAGCAGGCACAAAATGAAGATATAAGAAAAAGAGTTCATGAAATATTATATCAAGGTAGATATAGTTCTTTTATAGTAGATAGTAATATGACGGTACCAGATGATTTTTTTTATGAAGCTAATAGACGTATTGGTTTTGCTAGTTTACTAGTATCTGATTCACAAACAGCTAAAACTATTATTGAAAATAATGTAACACTATTTCATGGTACAAATTCTAATTCCTTAAAAGGTATTTTAAAATATGGAATGTGTAGTGAAGCAAATAATATTAGAGAGGGACGAGCAATTTTAACTGGAGAATTTTCATGTAGTATACCAAGAGAATTTATTAGTTTTACAGATGATATGAATGTAGCATTAAATTATGCTTCAATAAAGCCAGGTTCTGATTCTAAAGGAAATTCTTCTTTTGGAATGTTAATCCGGAATTTCTGCAGATGATATACGTAAATCTAAGAATGATGTGGTTACAGCAAATGTAAAGTCATCAATGCCAGAGGTTGGGATTATTGATCATTTACCTACAGAGTATATAAGAATCATAGCTGTTCCTCAAGAAAAAGTTTCAGCTGTTAGTAAACTTTTGAAAGAATATAAATTAGAACAAATAGAAGTTGTTCCAGCAGAGGGGATTGTTAATTCTATAATAACAGCAGATGATTATAAATATGGTTTTTCAAAACGTTCTCGAGATCCAAATTGTTTATTAATAAAGGGGAAAAAATCTATAGCGAAAACGTTTGAAAAGGAAGATGTTGAAGGCTTAGTAGGAACTAGAAGAGTTAGTAAAATAAAAGAAATATATTCAAGAATTAAAGAGAGAAGAGAAAGAAGAAAAAAAGGAGATATTTCAAATGAAAAAGATTCAAGAAATGAATGATGTAGCATCAGAAGTACTTATGATGCTGAATTATTTTAATAATGATATGCTAGAAAGAATTCCTACACAATTTTTAGAAGAGTTAGAGGAACAAGCCTCAACTTCTACTTATAATGTTGAAATTGATATTACAAAAAAATTAACAGAACAAAATATTTCAGAAAAAAGTAAAGATTTAATTTCTTTAATATATTATAGCTATATTGCTGATGAAACAGAAAGAATCCAAATTATGAAGTTGTGGAATGAAAATGAAAAAATATATCAAGAAGAATTAAGAGAAAGATATAATCCAAATATTTGGAAACAAAATAATAAAAAGATAAAAAATGAAGAAGTTTCTTTAATAAAAGTAAAAAACGAAAAATGGTATAAGAAATTGTTTTTATATTTAAGAAACAAATTTAAGAAATAATAAAATTGTAAGTGGTGAAAAAATTAATATTTATAGTTAAATATGGGATTTATAAAATTTAAATCTCATATTTTTTATAAATGAGAATATTTCAAAAATTATTAATCTTGAGTTTAATTATTAGTTTGATTAGAATTTATTATACTAGTTTAAAAGATACTATTGAGCAAATAAAAGATGTCTCTTTTTGTCGATGAAAAATTCTTTACAAATGTGTATATATGGTGTATTCTAATTATAGTTTTATTTAAAAGTTGCAATTTTTATCTATAAATTTTTAATCTAAAAAATTTCCAAAAAGAAAAATAAAGATGATGTAAAATAGTATAGCAAAAAATAGAATATTAAAACATTATCAAAAATAAATAGGTAGGTGAAGAATATGAATGATTAATTTTAACAAAAGAAATATACATATATTAACATTTATAATAACAAGTATATTATTTATATGTATTCAGTTTATATTTAAAAGTTATTATAAATTCAAAGAAAATATCAATTTACCAAATCAAAGTATTTTTATTCTAAGTAAAAATTTAAATCCAAAGGAAATAGCAAATCAGCTTTCGAAAAGTAAGAATCCCAAAAATAAAAATGAAAATAATAAAAAACAGAATTTAGAAGATAAAAAATAGCTAAATTTAAATATTATAAAATAAAAAAGGAGGAAAATGAAAAAGATATTTATAGTATTTTGTGTGTTTATGCTAGTTATATCAAGTGTACTTGTATATTATTTTTATAATTATTCAAACAAGCTTATAGATTTAAGCAAAATAAAAACAGATTCGAATTATGAAAATGTTGTTTATGAAAATATCATTTCAGATGAGGAACATAGTTTGGAAAATGACTTTCTTGGTACATTAGAAATAAAAAAAATAGGATTAAAAGCAACTATAAAAGAAGGTAGCAGTAGTGAAGTTTTAAAAAAATATATAGGTCATATTGAGGAAACATCTAAGTATGATGGAAATATAGGACTAGCAGCTCATAATAGAGGAAATGAATATTCGTATTTTGCAAGATTAAACGAATTAGAGAAAGGCGATATTGTAACATATAAAACAAAATTTTATGAAAGACAATATAAAGTAGATAATATTCAAGCAATATTTGAAACAGATTGGAGCAAATTAGAAAACACAGAAGAAAATAAATTAACAATGATTACATGTATATCAAACAAGAGAAATCAGAGATTATGTGTACAAGCAGTAGAAATTTAATGAATAAGTAAGGGGAAGGTTTTGAATAATATCCAAATTTTAAAAAATTATTCATTATAATTTGAACTTTTAGAGAAAGGAATGGTTGTATTTATGAAAAAAAGAATAAATAAAATTTTAATAATAATGTGCATAATAATAACTATTATGCCAGTGCAAATGCTTCAAGTTTTAGCAACGAAAATAGGAGATTCACCGTATCTAGAAAAAGGAGATTTAGGCTTTTATAGTATACAATATCAAAGTAAAACTTCAGGAAATTGGTATTATATAACTTATAGTAGAACATGGTATACAGATGAACAGGGAGTAAGAAGAATTGCATATTGTGTAGATCCAGATTTAAATGGAATTGGATGGCTTGAAGGAGAAGAAGCAGGTTACAATGTAGATTTAAAAAAAGCATTATCAGATGAAAGATTGTGGAGAGTTTATAGACATGGATATCCATATGTAAGTGCTAAAAGTTTAGGAGTAGAAACAGAAGATGACGCATATCTTGCAACAAAACAAGCAGGATATTGGATTATAAGAGGATATAAATTAGAAGATATTCGTACATATTTTAGACCTGGAGAAACAACTATTAATGGACAAAATTTAGAAGATATACAAAGAAGAGGAAAAAAGGTAATTGATGCAATATATCATTTAGTTGATTTAGGATACAATGGAACAGAGACTCCGAAGGCTAATGGACTTATAAAAATAACTAAATTGGGTAATTTTACTCAAGATGAAAATAATGATTATTATTCACAAAAGTATACTGTTACATCTTCTACATCAATGTCTGGCTATACAATAAAAAGTATAGAGGGCTTTCCAGAAGGTAGTTATATTTCAGATATAAATGGAAACAATAAAAATACATTTACATCAGGAGAAAAATTTAAAGTTATGATTCCTAAAAAATCTATTACTGATAATATAACAGGAAAAATAAAAATTGAAGGTAAGTGTCAAAATTATCCTGTATATTATGGAGAAGCAAGAGATAAAAATACTCAGAATTATGCAGTAACAGTAGATTCATATTCAGATATAATAGAAGATGAAAAACTAGACATAAATGCATATAAATCGAATATAAAATTAACAAAAATAGATAAAGAAACAAAAGAAGAAATATCAGGAGTAAAGTTTAACTTTAAATATGAAAATGGTACAAATATAGGAGATTATACCACAGATAAAAATGGAGAAATACATATAAAAAACTTAAAGCAAGGAACAATAGTTGCAAAAGAAATAGAAAGTAAAAATGAATATATTTTAGATACAAAAGAAAATAAAATTAATTTAGAATATAATGATATCAAAACAATAACTGTAGAGAATGAACATAAAAAAGGTGATTTAAAAATAGTAAAAGTAGATAAAGATGATAATTCTATAACACTAGGTGGTGTTGAATTTGATTTGATTGATTCAAAAGGCAAAATAGTAAAACATCTTACAACAGATGCAAATGGAGTAGCAGAAGTAAAAGGCATTAATACAGGAAACTACACTTTAAAAGAAACTGTAACAAAAAAGGAATATAAAATAGCATTAGATAAAGATGTAACAATAAAGTGGAATGAGATTTCTGAAATTAAAGTAGAAAATGAGAAAAGAAAAGGTCAAATTAAAATTATAAAAGTAGATAAAGATTATAATGAAGTAAAATTAGCAAATGTTGAATTTCAAATTATAGATAATAATAATAGAATTGTAGAAACAGTTAAAACAGATAAAAATGGAGAATCAAAAACATCTAAACTTCCAATAGGAGAATATAAAGTAAAAGAAGTAAGTTTAGGCACAAATGAAGAATATATTTTAAACGAAGAACCTAAAACAATAACCGTCGAAGAAGATAAAATTAAAAATATGCAGTTTGAAAATGAACATAAAAAAGGTAGTTTAAAAATTCATAAAGTAGATTTAGATAATAAAAATATACCAGTACGTGATGTTGAATTTGAAATTACAGATAAGGATGGATATAAATATACTGCTATATCTGATAAAGATGGAATTGCATATGTAGATAATATTAGAGCAGGAATTGTAACAATAAAAGAGACTAAAACAAATAAGATATATAAGTTATCAAAAGACCTGTATTATGCAAAAATAGAAGCTAATGATGTAGCAGAACTTACAATAAAAAATGAAAAATTAAAAGGGCAAATTGAAGTGTATAAAGTTGATGCAGAAAATAAAGAATATAAATTAGAAGGTGTAGAATTTGAGGTAATAGATTTAGAAGGTAAAGTAGTAGAGAAAATTAAGACAGATAAAAATGGAAAGGCGATTACAACTAGACTTCCAATAGGAGAATATAAAATTAAAGAAATAAAAACAGATGAAATGCATGTTTTAAATAGTGAGATATTAAAGGTGAATGTTAAGCAAGATGTAATTTCAAAATTAAATATTACAAATGAAAGAATAAAAGGAAAAATAAAGATTGTAAAAACAAGTAAAGATGATAATTTTATAAATGGATTAGAATCAGGTTCACCAATTGAAAATGTTAAATTTGAAGTATATGATTCAAATGAAAAATTAGTAGATAAAATAGTTACAGATAAAAATGGAATTGCAATTACTAAAAAATTGGATAAAGGAGTATATATAATAAAAGAAGTGGAAAGTGCAAAGTGGTATTTATTAAATAAAAATGAATTTTTAGCAGAAATAAAAACAAATGAGGAAATAGTGGAATTAGGAATTACAAATGAATCAGAAAAACCTAATGTAGAAATTGAAAAAACAGGAATAATTCAGGCAACTGCAAATCAAGAGATTAGTTATAATTTTAAGATAAAAAATACTGGTAATGTGAAATTAGATAATTTTGTTTGGTATGATGTATTGCCAACTGATTATACAAAAATTACAAAATTAGTAACAGGTACATATAATCAAGACTTAAGCTATTCTGTGTATTATAAGACTAACAAGAATGATTATAGATTATTAAAGGGAAAATTAAATACAAAAGTAAATAATTATATAGATTTTACTAATTTACAATTAGATAATGATGAATATGTAACTGAATTTAAAACTGATTTTGGAACAGTAGATGTTGGTTTTGAATCGGTAATAAGTCCATATGTATATGTAACTGTAAATGGTAATGTAGAAAATGATGAAGCTTTTACAAATAAAACCAAGATAGAAGGGTATAATAAAGGATTTATGGTTTGGGATGAAGACGAACATATGACTAAAGTGTATAAAGAAGAAGTACGAATTAAAAATCTTCCTAGAACTGGTAGATAAAAGTAGGTACTATTCACAGCTGTTCTGATTTTAGATCTAATGTTACCGACTAGTAAGAGTTTAATATATTTTTTTAAAAATAAATCTTGAAGAGTGGTTAGTGAGCAGTAGAAATTATTTTTATACCACACATTATATAGGAGAGAAAGATTAAACCTTAGTACTATCTGTGATTGCTTTTTAAAAATATATATTAAACTCTTGCTAGATTTGTATGTAATTTTAAGTAAGCTGTAATTTGTAACAAAAATTAATAAAAATAGCAAAATCTTCCAAATCTTGCATTGACATAATTTTAATAGCAATATATAATTATATACGTCAAAATATAAGATATAAAACAAAGGAAGGAATAGTTTATGTTAATTAATATATTATTTTTAGTAATATTAATATTATTAAATGCATATTTTGCAGCAACAGAGATTGCATTTATATCATTAAATGATACAAAAATCGAAAAAATGGCAAAGGAAGGTAATAAAAAAGCAAAGCAAATAGTAAGAATGTTAAAAAATCCAAGTAAGTTTTTAGCTACTATACAAATAGGAATTACTTTGGCAGGATTTTTATCAAGTGCTTTTGCATCAGATACTTTTGCAGATATTTTAGCACCAATATTAAATAAAGTGTTACCAATGATTTCTGTAGATGTATGGAGAGGCATTTCAATTATTATTATAACAATTATATTATCATTCTTTACATTAGTTTTTGGAGAATTAGTTCCAAAAAGACTTGCAATGAAATATTATGAAAAGATATCTTTTGCGAGTATAGGAGTTATAAAAGTTATTGCTACTGTTACTGCACCATTTGTAAAATTATTAACTGCATCTACAAATTTAGTATCTAAAATATTTGGTGTTTCAGAAGACGATGAACAAGCTGTAACAGAAGAAGAAATAAAAATGATGATTGATGAAGGTGAAGAAAAAGGAACTATAGATGAAGAAGAAAAAGAAATGATTAATAACGTTTTTGAATTTAATGACACAACAGCAGTAGAGGTTATGACACATAGAACAGATATATTTGCAATAGATATTGATGAAGATATTTATAAAATATTAGATAAAATAGATGAATACAAATATAGTAGAATACCAGTATATGATGAAACAATAGATAATGTAAAAGGAATATTATTTGTTAAAGATATCTTAAAATCATTAAGTGGAAAAAAACAAATTAAAATAAAAAATATAATAAGAGATGCATATTTTGTACCAGAATCTAAACCAATAAATGAGATATTTAAAGAGTTACAAAAAAATAAAAAACAGATGGCTATAGTAGTTGATGAATATGGTGGAACATCAGGATTAGTAACAATGGAGGACATCTTAGAAGAATTGGTCGGAAATATTTTTGATGAGTATGATGAAGTAGAAAATGAATATGAAAAAATAGATGAAAACACATTTTTAATTAGTGGAAGTGTAGCAATATATGAACTAAAGAAAATATTAAATATCAACATTCCAGAAGGAGATTATGATACTTTATCTGGATACTTATTAGAAGAATTAGGGCGTTTGCCAGAAGAAGGAGAAGAAGTTATAGTAGAAACCAAAGATGTAACATATAAAATAGAAGAATATGAAGAAAAAAGAATAATGTGGGTAAAAGCATGTAAAAATAATAACCAGAATGTTGAAGAGAAAACAGAAGAAAAAGAGTAAAAAGAGGGTTTGATATAGATGAAGTCAAAAAATAAATTAATAATAATCTTTATAATCTTGTTAATGTTATTTGCGTTTTTTATTTATAAAAGTTTTGCTAAAAACAATAAGTATGAAATAAATTTTGAAGAAGTAGAAAAAAGAGATTATTTTTTAGTTTTTGATGATAAATATGGTGTTATTAATAAAAATGGAGAAATAATTGTGGAAACAAATTTTGACATGATACAAATACCAAATCCAAGTAAAGATATTTTTATTTGTATGAACAATTATAATGCTGAAACAGGAAATTATGAAACAAAAGTATATAATAAAAATAAAGAAGTTTTATTTAGTAACTATGAAAGAGTTGAAGCAATTAAAAGAGAAGAAAATTTAGATAATATTCCATATGAAAAAGGTGTTTTAAAATACAAAGAAAATGGTAAATATGGTTTAATAGACTTTGATGGAAATATAATAACAAAGCCAATATATGAAAATATTGAGGCTTTAGAGTTTAAAGAGGGAATGTTAATAGTAAAAAGAGATGGTAAAACTGGAGTTATTAATATAGATGGAAAAGAAATAATTAATATAAAATATGATTCTATTGAAGCAGATAAATATTCTATAAATAGAGATCATAATAAAAGTACAGGATTTATTGTATCTATAAAAACAGAATCAGGTTATAGATATGGTTATATTAACTATAAAGGAAAAATGATATTAAAAACAGAATATAATGAAATTGCAAGAATCAATTATATAGATGATGATGAAAATGCATATTTAGTAGCTTTTAAAAATGGACAAGCAGGGTTTTATATAAATAAAAAATTAATATTAACGCATGAATATGAAGATATGCAATTTGATACTATTAATAATTTAGTAATTGTACAAAAGTCAGGAAAGCAGGGAATATATAACTTAGGTGGAGAACTAATAGTTCCTGTTGAATATGACAATATAATAATAGCAGGTAATTTAATTAATGCTCAAAAGAATAATGAAGTTATTATATTTGATAATAAAGGTCAAAAATTAAACAATAATAATTTTATAAGTATAATATCTACACAAAATAAGAATTATTCAATAAGTATAGATATAAATGAAAATTTTGGAATAGTAGATAAAGATAATAATATATTAGTAAGTAATAAATATACTTTTATAGATTATTTATTTGATGATTACTTTATTGTTCAAGATGCTACAAAATTAGGAATAATTGATATAAACGAACAGATAAAAGTAGAACTTCAATATGATGTGCTACAAAAATTAGAAGGAACAAATGTAATACAAGGAATAAAGGACGAAACTGTAGAATTAATTGATAAAAATATGAATATTATTTCATCAACCAAAAATGGTGAAGTAGATATAACAAATAACTATATAAAAATATATAATTCAAATGATATGAAATATTTTGATTTTAACGGAAAAGAAATATCTAATATACAAGCTATAAATAATCAAAATTTATTTGCTAAAAAACAAAATAAATCTTGGGGATTTGTTGATAGAAATGGAAATACTAAAGTAGAATATATATATGATATGGTAACAGAACTTAATATTTATGGTTATGCAGGAGTGAAAAAAGATGGAAAGTGGGGGATAATTGATTCACAAGGGAATGTGATTTTAGAGCCTACTTATGAAATAGAAGAAATACAGCCACAATTTATAGGAAAGTATTATAGAGTTGATTTAGGATATGGAGAAATTTTTTATATGGCAGATTAGTTATCTTAAAGTTTCTATTGTGTAAAGGATTTTCTAATATAGTAATAAAGTTCTTAAATATCAGTTTATAAAAAAATAGTTACAATTCACAGATATTTTATTTAAGAGATAATGTTACCGCATAGCTAATTGTTTAATATATACTTTTTAAAACCAATCTTGAAGCGTGGCGGGCGAGTAGTAGGAATTAGCTTTATACCACGCAATATATAGAAGAGGAAAGTTAAATTTTATTGCCATCGACGATTGGTTTTAAAAAGTATATATTAAACAATTAGCTATGCTAGTATGTGCTTTTAAATAAGCTATGCTATGTGAATGGTGAATATTAATGATGTCTGATTTTATTCTATAATATAAAATGCTCTAGTAAACAATAAAAAATAGAAAGGAAGTAATAAAATGTATACTAAATTTGGAATTAGTAATGAAGTAATAAATTTGGCAGAGAAGGTAACAAAAGAAATAAATGGAGTTTTTGAGGAAATAGATAGAGTTTGTGAATTTAATTCATTAAAAGTATTAAATGCATTTCAAAAATATAATATATCAGATATGCATTTTGGAAGTACTACAGGGTATGGATATGGAGATATAGGAAGAGATACAATAGAAAAAGTATATGCTGAAGTTTTAGGAACAGAAGATGCTGTTGTTAGATCACAATTTATTTCAGGGACACATGCTTTAACTGTTGCGTTATTTGCTTTTTTGCGTCCAGGAGATACATTTTTAAGCATTTGTGGAAAGCCATATGATACATTAGATGAAGTAATTGGAATTACAGATAATCCGAGCTCTTTAAAGTCATTTGGAGTAAAATATGAACAAATAGATTTAATAGATAATGATTTTAACTATGAAGCAATAGAAGAAAGAGTGAAAAAAGGTAATGTTAAATTAATAGAGATACAACGTTCTAGAGGATATGCATTAAGAAAAAGTATTAGTTTAGAGAAAATGGAAAAAGTAATTAAATTAATAAAAAGTGTAAACAAAGATGCAATTATAATGGTTGATAATTGTTATGGTGAATTTGTAGATAAAATAGAACCAACACATTTGGGAGCAGATGTAATAGTAGGTTCATTAATAAAAAATCTAGGTGGAGGAATTGCGCCAAATGGAGCATATATTGCTGGAACTAAAGAATTAGTTAATTTGGCAGCTGAAAGATTAACTGCTCCAGGACTTGGAAAAGAAGTAGGACCAAGCTTAGGAATAAATAAATCTATTCTGCAGGGATTGTTTTTAGCTCCAAATGTAGTTGCAAGTAGCTTAAAAACAGCTGTATTCGCAAGTAAGATGCTAAAAGAATTAGGATATAAATTGGATCCAGAATTTGATGAAAAGAGATCAGATATTGTTCAAACAATAGAATTTGGAGATAGAGAAAAACTAATTAAATATTGTCAAGGAATTCAAATGGGATCACCAATAGATTCAAACTCTATACCAGAACCTTGGGATATGCCTGGATATACGGATAAGGTTATTATGGCAGCAGGAGCATTTACTCGGAGGTTCATCAATAGAGCTAAGTTGTGATGCTCCGATACGTCCACCATATGTAGCATTTATGCAAGGTGGTTTGACATATGAATATGGTAAGTTAGGTGTTATGAAAGCAATACAAAATATAATGTAATAATTTTTATAGGAGGAAGATTTGAAAGTAGTAGTAATTGGAGGAGGACCTGCTGGTATGATGAGTGCTATTACTGCAGCCGAGCAAGGTGATAAAGTAATAGTATTTGAGAAAATGAATGATTTAGGAAGAAAATTATTAATTACAGGAAAAGGCAGATGTAATATAACAAGTAGTTTAGATATAAAAGATTTTATTTCAAATATTCCTGGAAACGGTAAGTTTCTATATAGTAGTTTTCAAAATTATACAAATAAAGATATTATTATTTTTTTAGAGAAGCAAGGTGTAGAAGTTAAAGAAGAAAGAGGAAATAGAATATTTCCTGTATCAGATAAATCTAAAGATGTAGTAAATGCATTTATTAGAAGAATGAAAGAACTAAAAATTGATATTAGAACAAATAGTAAAGTGGTTAAAATAGAAACTAAAAAACGGAGCAGTAAAAGGTATAAGATATGTAAATGAAGAAAAAATAGATATGTTTGAAAATGCTGATAAAGTAATTTTAGCAACTGGAGGAAAGAGTTATCCAAATACTGGATCAACAGGTGATGGATATAATTTAGCAAGAAATTTAGGACATACTATAACAAAAATAAAACCATCATTAGTACCTATTACTGTTACAGATAAGAAAAGCGAGACAGAAACAATATTAAAGCAAAGTAGTATTATAGATTCATTAAGTTTATGTAAAAAATTACAGGGATTAACTTTAAAAAATGTTTCAATTAAAATTAAAGATGTAAAAAATAATAAAGTTATTTATGAAGATTTTGGGGAAATGATTTTTACTCATTTTGGAGTTTCAGGTCCAACAATATTAAGTGGTTCAGCACATTTATTGAGATATAAGAATGTTGAAGAATTATTAAGAGAAGGAAATATAAAGTTAATTATAGATTTAAAACCAGCTTTATCTATAGAAAAGCTTGAATTAAGATTAATAAGAGATTTTAAAGAGCAAAGTAATAAATTATTTAGAAATTCGTTAGATAACTTGTTACCAAAGAAATTGATAGAGCCGATAGTAGAAATTAGTAATATTTCTCCAAATAAAAGAGTAAATGAAATTACAAAAGAGGAAAGAAAGAATTTTATTAATATACTAAAAGGTATGACATTAACACTTAGAGAATTTAGAGATATAGATGATGCAATAATTACAGCAGGAGGAATTGATATAAAAGAAATAAACCCTAAGACAATGGAATCAAAGAAAGTGGAGGGATTATTTTTTGCTGGTGAAATTATAGATGTTGATGCTTATACAGGAGGTTTTAATCTTCAAATTGCATATAGTACGGGATATACAGCAGGGATGCAAAGATAAAAAGTAAAAGAGGTTTTTAGTATGTTTAAAACAATTAAAGAAGAAAACGTACAAGCTGAGATTGTAGAAAAAAAATCTAAGTTTATTGCTAATGTTTTCTATATAGAAACAAGTAAGGAAGCAGAAAAAATAATAAATATAATTAATAAAAAATATTATGATGCAAGGCATAATTGTTATGCATATTCTGTACAAAATCCAAATGAGATTATAAAAAAATTTAGTGATGATGGAGAGCCAAGTGGAACGGCAGGAGCTCCAATATTAAATATTATAGAAAAGAATAATATAAGTAACATATTAGTTATTGTAACTAGGTATTTTGGAGGAATTCTACTTGGCACGGGAGGACTTGTTAGAGCATATTCGGAAGCAACTATTAAAGCATTAGAAAAAGTAACATATGTAAAAGAAGAATGTGGAATGGAGTTATCTATAACAATAAATTATAGTGACTTTGAAAGTTTGAAATATTTTTGTAAGAAAAACAATATTTATATCATAAATACCCAGTATGAAAATTTCGTAGAATGTACAATAGAAGTTAATAACGAAGAAAAAGATAGGTTAATAGCTAATAATGATAAAAATAATTTTAAAATACTAAATTATAAAGTTATAAAAGAAAAAAACATCAGAAAAAATATTGAAAATTAAACGAAAAAACAGAAAATTAGAAAAAATTTCCAGAAAGGTATTGCAAATTTTTGGAAAACGGTTTATAATTTTAATTGTAAAATATTTACAAATTTATTAACAGGGGGAATTTAGTGTGAAAGAGAAAATTACGGTTTTAATTGCTGATGATAATAATGAATTTTCTATGACTTTAGCAAGTTATTTAGAAAAAGACGACGAAATGGAAGTAATAGGTATGGCAAAAAATGGAAATGAAGCTTTCGATATGATAGTAAGCACAAGACCAGACATAGTACTTTTAGACGTTATAATGCCACATTTAGACGGATTAGGAGTATTAGAAAAATTAAATGCTATACATATGGAAAAATTTCCACTTTGCATTATGCTTTCAGCAGTAGGACAAGATAAGATTACTCAAAGAGCTATTAATTTAGGTGCACAATACTATGTTGTAAAACCAATAGATATTAATCTATTAATAAAAAGAGTAAAAGACCTAAAATATTTCCAACCATCACAAAATAAAAATAACTTTTTAAGTAGAGAAATAAAAGCTCAATATATAGAAATAGATTCAGAAAATAAAAAATCAGAAGAGAATTTAGAAGCATTAGTAACAAATATTATTCATGAAGTAGGAGTTCCAGCACACATAAAAGGATATCAATATTTAAGAGAAGCTATCATGATGGTAGTAAATGATATTGATGTAATTAATCAAATTACAAAACAATTATACCCAGATATAGCACAAAAATATAAAACTACCCCATCAAGAGTTGAACGTGCTATTCGTCATGCAATAGAAGTAGCATGGGGAAGAGGACAGACAGATACAGTTGAAAATATATTTGGCTATACAGTATCTGCAAGTAAAGGTAAACCTACAAATTCAGAATTTATAGCAATGATTGCTGATAAATTAAGATTAGAATTAAAAAGTGCATAAAATTTATACAATTAATTAACAGATATCAATATAGATAATTGTTATATTAGAACCTCATTATATTTATTGAAGATAATAAATATATGAGGTTTTATTAGTAACAAATATTAAAATAATCTTAAAAGATTATTTTTGATTTTTTAATTAATTTTTGGTTAATTCTTAAATTTCATGCTTATAATCTACTATTCTAACTTTTTTTCTTGTAAAAAGGTATTCCAATCAATTTGTAAGATTTTTTTATACAAAATTCATTTCATTATCCTAAATATTGCAACAAGATCCATAAAGATGGTAAAACAAGTTAGAAAACTTATGTTAGTTCAAATAAGAAATGTATTATACTTTAGAAAAATAGTAAAATACGTTTCTTATTTTTTAAAAAAAGTAGACATTAGAAGGGAAAAATGTTAAAATATAATATAGGATAAAAAGGAGGAGATGTTTTTATGATTTGTAAAAATTGTAATGCTAATAATAATGATGAATCAAAATTTTGTGTAGAATGTGGAGCTAAATTAGAAGAACCGCAAGTAATAGTACAAAATACACGGTAACAATCAAAATGCTACAAATTCATATAATGGAACTGAAGTACCTGAATATAAATCAACAAGTGCAATTATAGCAATAGTAGTTTCATTTTTATGCTGTGGTGGTATAATTGGAGGAATTTTCGCAATTTTATCTTTAGTAGAAGGATCAAAAGTTAAAACTTTTGTACAACAAGGTAATATAGCTGCTGCAAATGCAAGCTTAGCTCAAGCTAAAAAGTGGAATAAAATTTCTTGGATTATTATAGCAGTATTTGCAGTATTATTAGTTATATATTGTATATTTATGTTTGGAATGGGGCTATATGGGGCTTTAAGCGAAATGTAAAACTGAATACTTAATTTTTAAAATATAAAATAAAGAAAGAGGAAAAATATGATTTGTAATAGATGTTATTATAATAATGATGATAATTCAATGTTTTGTGTAAAATGTGGTGAAAAATTAGAAGAGAAAAACAAAGTACAAACACAAAATTCACAAGCACAAAATAATAACAATGTAAACTATAATAATAATGTAAATGTTAATAATATGGGAAATGTACCTACATATAATATGGCAAATGCTATTGTAGCTTTAGTAGTTTCATTATGTTGTTGTTCTAATATAATAGGTATTGTTTTTGCAATATTATCAATAGTAGAAGGGTCTAAAGTGAGTCAATTTGTAAGATTTGGAGACATGGCATCTGCAAATGCAAGTTTAGAACAAGCTAAAAAATGGGTTAAATATGCATGGATTTCACTTGCAATATGGGTAGGCGTAATTATTATATTTTATATTATATATTTTGTTTTTATTTTTGGTATGGTTGCTATAACAGAAATGTAGGTAAAATATGAATTTAGATAAAAAGAAAAAAATAAGTATATATATAGTTACAAGCTTACTAATTGTTGCCATAATAGGAATAATTTTAGTTAAAGTATATAATCCAGAGGAAGAAAGTTTTTTTATTCCATGTATGTTATATAAATTAACTGGAATTAAATGTCCTGGTTGTGGAATGACGAGAAGTGTTCATTATTTGTTAAATGGGAATATTAAACAATCAATGTGGTACAACTTAATGTTAATTCCTATAATAATATTAGTAATATATGCATTGTATCGTTATATACGATATCTAGTAAAAAATGAAGAAATAATTAATAAAGTATTGGAGAATTTGTTAAAAGTTTTCTTAGTGATTATATTAATATTTGGAGTAGCAAGAAATTTAACAACATTATTTTATTAAATAGATTAAAAGTTGATTTGAAAAAATCAACTTTTTTTATATAATAGGAAATTTCAAGTTGAAAGTAAAATTTAACTAATAGAGGCTTTAATATTATATAAAATAATTGCACATAATTTTTTTACAAAAATTGGTGCACGAACAATTAAATGCGTGATGTAATAGAATCAATTAAGTATGAAATATAATTCAGTTCGCTATTGTTCTATACAATTTCCGCAATTTCCACAATTATTATTTTGGGGCTTTTCTCCAAAATATTCTAACAAGTATGAACGTAAGCATTTTTTTGTAGTACAATAATTTATCATATAATTTAATCGTTGATAATCTAACTTATAGGATTTATTTTTTGAACCTTTTTCAATTAAAAATTTATTTGTGAATATATCGTTATAACTAAATAAAAGTATACATTTTGATGGTTTTCCATCTCTTCCACTACGGCCAGCTTCTTGATAATAGCCTTCTATATTTTTAGGCATATTATAATGTATAACATATCGAATAGATGGTTTATCAATTCCCATTCCAAATGCATTTGTGGCAATCATAATTTTACATTTATCAGAAAGGAATAAGTTTTGATATGTGGTTCTTTCAAATGATGTGAGACCTGCGTGATATTTACTGGAATGATAACCTTTTAAAGAAAGATAGTCATATAAAAAGTCTACATTTTTTCTTGAATTACAATAAATTATACCAGAATCAAAGTAATTTTTTTGTATAAAGTTTAATATAAAATCTATTTTATTAATAGGAGATGCTACAAAAAAAGATAAATTTTCTCTATTAAAAGTAGTTGTTAGAATAAATGGATTTTTTAAATCTAATATACTAATAATATCTTTTTTTACTAGTTTAGTAGCTGTTGCAGTAAATGCAGCAATAACAGGTCTTCCGTGGCAATGAAGATATGAATTTACATATATTTAAATAACTTTTTCTAAAGTCATGACCCCATTCAGATACACAATGGGCTTCATCAATTGCGATTAATGATATGGAGATGTTTTTTATGATTTCTAAAAAGTCTTTATTATCAAGTCTTTCTGGTGCAATATATAAAATTTTGTAGATACCTAATTGTATATTTTTTAAAACTCCGAGAATATTCAATATTAGACATATTACTATTAATATATATGGATGGAATATTTTTTTCATTTAATTTATCTACTTGATCTTTCATTAATGATATTAGTGGAGATATAACTATTGTAAGATTATTAAAAATAAGAGCAGGGATTTGATAACAAATAGATTTTCCAGCTCCAGTTGGGAGAATTGCTAAACAGTCTCTTTTATTTAATATATTAGATATAATTTCTGATTGACCTTTTCGGAAAGATGTGTATCCAAAGTATTGTTTTAACAATATTAATGATTTATTCATTTGGTAAACTCCTTTTGATAAAAATAAATATGAATAAAAGTTGGTTTTTTAAATATAACCTGAGAAATAGAATTTATTAAATTATATGAATAATAACAGAGTATAGATTGTATTGTCAAGTTATTATTATGCTTGTATAGTCAAAAAAATAATTTTAATAGGGTTTTGTAGTCTAATTTTAGGGACATAGTCTACCATATATACTAGTATGTACTTTTGATTAAGTAGTGAATAGTAACCATTTGAAAATTTATAATTATTTGAATTACAATTAATTATAAAAAGTCATAAAACATATTCCAAAATGTTTTATTTAACAAAAAAGTATGGTATAATGAATTATGTAAAATCAAGAAAAGGTGAAGTTTTTAAATGAAAAATACTGTATTATATAAAGATAAATTAATTGAGTATGAAGTAATAAAGTCTAAAATAAAAAATTTATATATACACATAAAAGATGGAAAAGTAATTGTTAAAGCACCATCTAGAGTAAGAGATAAAGATATTGAAAGAGCAGTAGAAGAAAAGAAAAAATGGATTTATGAGAAGTTGGAAAATATGCATGTAGATAGATATAAACAGGGAAGTAATGTTTTTTTATTAGGTAAAGCATATCCTTTAAAAATAAAATTTATAAAACCAAATACATCTAATATTTATATTGAGAATGGAAACATGATAGTAGAGATACCTAAGAAATATAAAAAAGAATATGAAAAAATAATAGAAGAACTTTTAGATGATGTATATATGAAGGTTGCAGAAAAAGAAGTCGATATGGCAATGCAAATAATAACAAGGATTGTTGGTATTAAACCTAATAAATATCGTATAAAAAAACTAAAAACTGCATGGGGAACATGTACTTCTAATAAGAATATTACTATTAATTCTAGTTTGATGAAATATGATAGAACAGTAATACAATATGTAGTATTACATGAAATATGTCATTTAAAATATATGAATCATTCAAAAGAGTTCTGGAACATGGTTGAACAATATATGAAAAATTATAAAGAAATAAGAAGAAGATTAAAAGAGTAAAATGATAAAAGTAATTTAGTAATATTATAAAAAATTACTATGAAAATAAAGAAGTAACAAAGGAGAAATAATATGATGGAACTAAAAAAATATAAAACGAAAAAGGAATTTTGCGATGAGAATTTATTATTACTAGAGAAAGAAGAAGCATTAAATAATATTATGATAGGTGTTATTTTATCAGCAGAAGAAGATGAGATAGCAAATTGGCTACTTGCAAGAATTGAAGATGAAGGTTTAGTTCAGATGATAATAATTATAAATAGACCAAGGAATGGACTACTTATGTATTCTCCTACTAATAATTGTTCAGACGAAATTTGTAAGTATATTGCATATAAAATTAATGAATTAGAAATTAATCTGCTAGAAATAAATTCTAGAAAAGAGCTTTGTGAAAAAGTAGCTAAATATTATGTAGATATAACACATAAAAAGATTAAAACTAAAAAGGATAAATATATTTTAGAGTTAACTAAATTAAATGAAAATTTAGATTTGCATGATTTGGAAATGATACAAGTTGAAGACAATTTTAATGAAATGGGTACAATTTGTGATAATATAAGAGAGTTTCAAGAAGATGCACACAAAGAAATAATAACACATGAAGAAGCTAAATCTCATGCTGATATACATATAAAAAAAGGATTATATTTATTTAAAAACCATGAAAATGAGATTGTAATGCAAGCAATTACAAGTAGAAAACTAAGTAATGGATATGTAATAGGAGCAGTTATTACACCAAAAGCACATAGAGGAAAAGGATATGCTAAAACTGGAATGTATATCTTGTCAAAAAAATTGTTGAATGATGGTGCAAAAGTTTTAGCTTTATATACAAATGCTAAAAATCCAGTTAGTAATCATGTTTATGAGAAAATAGGATACGAAAGAATTTCAGAAGAGTTATTAATTGAATTTGAAGATTAGTTATAAAAATAGAAAAGAGAGTCCTTAGAATGAAATAAAGTCAAATTATTATACAAAGGAGTTTAATAATTTGGCTTTATTTCGTTAGGCTTATTTTTTATATTTTATTTTTTTTTGTTGTTTTATTTATTCTGCAATAAACAGAATATACAACTTGCGAAGTATATGTGTTAAAATATACCAAGTGTAAACAATGATGGCAGAAAATATACTGCCATCTTCTGAAACAATATTGCTCATAATAAAAATATTAAATCTGTATTAAAATAGAATTGAATTGTATTTTAGAGTCTCTTTTCTTAAGTTAGATAAACACATTCCAAATTAAATTTGTACACATGCAAATAATAATTCCACATACTGTAGGAAGTGCAAATGCAATTAAGCTCCATTTCCATTTACCAGTTTCTTTTTTTATTGTCATTAGTGTTGTACTACAAGGAAAATGTAATAAAGTAAAAATCATTACATTAATTGCAGTAATTAATGTCCATCCATTTTGTAACAAAATTTGACCTATAGCAAAATTATCTTCTAAGTCTACTAAGGTACCAGTTTGCATATAACTCATAAGAATTATAGGAAGTACAATCTCATTAGCTGGCAAACCTAAAATAAATGCTGTTAATATATAACCATCTAATCCCATTAATTTGGCAAAAGGGTCAAAAAAGCTCGCAACATATGTTAAAATACTAATATCATTAAACTGAATATTTGCAAATAACCAAATTATAATTCCAGCAGGAATAGCAACACTAACTGCTCTTCCTAAAACAAATAGAGTTCTATCAAAAATAGAGCGTATAAAGACCTTTCCAATTTGTGGTTTTCTATAAGGAGGAAGTTCTAATACAAATGAAGAAGGGATGCCTTTTAATATTGTTTTAGACAAAATTTTGGATATAAATAGTGTCATCATAATTCCAAATACTACAATAGCCAAGACTGCTAAAGTTGATAGAAGTGAAGCACTAAATCCGGATGCTAAACTACTAATAAATATCATAGATATTGTTATTAAAAATGGAAATCTTCCATTACAAGGTACAAAACTATTGGTTAAAATTGCAATTAATTTTTCACGTGGAGAATCAATAATTCTGCATCCAATAACACCAGCAGCATTACAACCAAATCCGCATACACATAGTAAGTGCCTGCTTTCCGAGAACTGCATGCTTTTCTAAAGTACTTATCTAGATTAAATGCTATACGTGGTAAATATCCTAAATCTTCCATGATAGTAAATAATGGGAAGAAAATAGCCATTGGAGGTAACATAACGGATACAACCCATGTTAAAGTAGAATAAATTCCATCAATTAAAATGCTAGTTAGCCATGCAGGAAATGAGAGGTAATTTAATAATATAGTAAGTTTTTCTTGAAGAAAACTAAAAAAATTAGAGAGCATTTGAGAAGGATAATTAGCACCTGTAATTGTAAGCCAAAATATAGTAGCTAAAAATAATAGCATAATTGGTAATCCAAATGTTTTTGAAGTTAGGATTTTATCTATTTTTCTATCCCTTTGATTATATCTACAATTATCATATGTACAAATATCAGTACAAATATTTTCAGCTGTAAATAATATAGTAGATACGATTTTATCTTTAAATTTATCATTTTCTAAATTAGAAGTATTTAATAAGGTTCTACAATGTGATAATTCTTTATTTAAGTTTTTGTTATTTTTAAGGGTATTATAAAATATATTTGAATCTATAGAACTTATTATTTTTTCATCATTATCTAAAAGTTTTAAGGCAATCCATCTTGATAAATATTTTTTGTTTTTTGGAATTATTTTTTCAATTTCTGATTTCAATCTTAAAATTGAATCTTCTATTAAAATTGGATATTTTGGAATCTGGGGATTAGAAATGAAGTTACCTTCACATACTTCTTTAACTTTTTTCATTAGATTATTTAATGTTTTCTTTTTTCTAGCAATAGTACCAACAACTGGTACACCTAGATGTTTTTCTAATAATTTTAGATCTATATGAATTCCTTTTTTTTCAGCTTCGTCCAATAAATTAACACATACTACTAATTTATTTGTAATTTCCATAGTCTGGTATACTAAATTTAAGTTTCTTTCCAAACATGTTGCATCTACTACAATAATGCTAGCATCAGCATCTCCAAAACAAATATAATCTCTTGCAATTTCTTCTTCTTCAGAATTTGACATTAAGGAATATGTACCAGGAATATCAACTAATAAGTAATTTTCTTTACCAAAATTTGTAATACCAGCAGCATTAGATACTGTTTTTCCGAGGCCAGTTACCAGTATGTTGATGCATACCAGTTAAATTATTAAAAATTGTAGATTTACCTACATTTGGATTTCCGTCCAATAGCTATAGTATATTTACATTTATTTTTAAGCTCTTTTAAATCATCATTTAGCAATTTTGTTCCAGTAGAGCTACTTGTTAGACCCATAAAATCACCTTCCTATAGTAGTATATGAAAAGGAATAATAAATGTGAAAAATGTTTTTTGATTAGAACATGTGAAGATTAAATGAAAATATAATTAGGCAAAATGTGTTATGTATGTAAAATTAGAGTTCTAATTTTATATTATTTAAAATGCAATAAATTTTTAAATAATATTAAAAATTTAACATTAAAGATATTATTATAAAAATTAAATATTACAAAATAACAAACAATCCAAAGAAAAATAAGATAAAAAGCTTTACATAATTGACATGAGTTACAATATGATATATAATCATGATGATTTTGGCAATGGCCAATACACTCTGATACTGGACTTAGCACCATACAGTGTTAGAATGTTGAATAATTGGTGCGTAAAACCTAAGGAGGGTTTTAAAAATGAGTGAAGTTGTTATTGTTGCAGGTACTCAGTGGGGCGATGAAGCTAAAGGAAAAGTTGCTACACATGAATCTGCAAACGCTAGTCTGGCTGTTCGGTCAACTGGCGGAAACAATGCTGGGCACACGGTTAAGTATGCAGGAAAAAAGTTTGCACTTAACATTGTTCCTGGAGCGTTAGTACATGGTGTTGAAAGTGTAATTGGACCTGGTGTTGTTATCAACCCAGCAGTTCTGCTTGAAAACATGCGTCAGCTTTGGAACGGTGGAGTAAAAGTGACACCAGAATTACTGCATGTAAGTGGTAAAGCTCATGTGATTTTCCCGTACCATATGGATTTGGATGCTTTGTATGAAGCTAAAAAAACAAATCCTATTGGTACTACCCGAAAGGGAATCGGTCCATGCTATATGGATAAGGCTAATCGTACAGGAATAAGAATGTACGACTTGCTACTTCCAGTCGAGGAATTAGCCGCTAAAATCGAGCAGGCTGTGGCAGTTCACAATGTATTATTTAAGAACACAAAAGGGTTCGAGAATAAAGTTGTAACTAAGATTGAGGCAATAAATCTCGCTGTTGATTACAGGAAGTATGGTGAAAAACTGAGTCCGTATATTACGGATACAGGAATCATTATTCAAGATGTAATCAAGGCTGGAGGGAAAATTGTACTTGAAGGGGCACAGTCTTATAGACTAGATTTGGATCATGGTGATTACCCTGATGTAACATCATCATCACCTAACCCATCAGGAACACTTTCTGGTGCAGGAATTGGTCCTAATGTTAAAGCCAAGGTTATAGGTGTCGCAAAAGCGTACACTTCTCGTGTTGGTCAAGGTCCATTTCCAACAGAGCAGGACAATGAAATTGGCGAGTGCATCCGTGAGTTAGGATTCGAATTTGGAACTACAACAGGCAGACCACGTAGATGTGGTTGGCCAGATATTGTACTGCTCCAGGATTGTGCAGTTCCAATGGGGGTTACATGTTGGAGTCTTAACCATGTAGACACCCTCGGCAAGATTGGCAGTCAAATTGGTTATATCGATGTATGTGTGGCTTATAAGTACAATGGGAAGGAAATACATTATGTACCACAGGATATCAAACCTGGTGAAATCGAGCCTGTATACAAACGGTACAACTGGGCTTGGGAGATTGACCCGAAGACATGTAAATCTTTCGAGGATTTGCCACCTCATGCAAAGGAGTACATTCAGCTCATCGAGGATATGACTGGAATACCTGTGAAATACATTGGTATCGGTCCTGCCGATGATGAGGTAATTGTACGATAATCAGTAACAAAACTCATAAAAGAGCGCTTGCAGTATCTAATTGGAAACTGTAAGCGCTTTTTTATGTGTTATTGTAAATAACACAAATGTACATTTTAGGTAAAATATTTTTGTACAAAACTAAAGTATACATTTTTATTTTATTACTAATACGTATATTAAAAGATATTAATCAGTATTTAATAAAACATGTATATTTTTAGCATCTTCTTTTCTAAGAGCAATAGTGCTACCACGAACTAAATAAGCTGTAGAATCTCCAGTCATACTTCTAAAAATTGGGATTATTACAGTTCCTTTGCAAATTCCTAAATCTAAAAGTCTTCTTCTAATTTGTCCAGAACACTCTAAAGAATGTACTATTACTTTATTTGTTAAATTTATTTTATCAAGTCTAAAAGTTTTCATATGTGCCTCCAAAATTTTATATAAATGTATAGTATATATTATGTATATGAAAAATAAAATGTTCAATAGTTAGTAGTCACAATTCATAGTCTTTTATTTAAGAGTCAAATAGTTACCGTATATCAAGAGTTTAATATATTTTTTTAAAACCAATTTTGAAGAACATATATTAAACTCTTGATATTCTAATATGTTCTTTTAAATATGGTGTGAATAGTAACAAAAAAATAAAAAAAATTAAAATAAATAATGCTTTTTTATTTTTCTTGTAGTATAATGTCAAATGTGTTAAAAAAATGTAGAAGGGAATGATTACAAAATGGAAAGAAAAAGAGGCTTTGAGATTGCTAAAGGTTTTGAGGATAAAGGAATTAATATGCCAGTAAGAAAAACAAAATATTCAGCTGGATATGATATAGAAGCTGCAGAAGATTGTTTAATACCTGCATATACACCTGGACAAAAACCAACACTTGTAAAGACAGGTTTAAAAGCTTATATGCAAGAAAATGAATATATGATGCTTTGTAACAGAAGCTCTAATCCATTCAAAAAAGGATTAGTAATGGCAAATAGTGTTGGGATTATTGATGCTGACTATTATGGAAATCCTGATAATGATGGAGCTTTTATGTTTGCTTTTTATAATTTCTTTGATCATGATGTAGAAATAAAAAAAGGTGATGTTATTGGTCAAGCTATATTTCAAAAATATAAAATAGTTGATGATGATGATGCAGAAGGAGAAAGAATTGGTGGATTTGGTTCTACTAACAAATAAAGTGACATAAAAAAATTAAAAAAAGTTATCTTAAGTGGCTGAAGAGTTACACGGGATTTTATACAAAAAAAAGATGGTAAAGGCTTTGACTTTTACCATTTTTTGTTGTATAATGGAAGAGTAGTTAAAAAAGAGAAACGAAACCTTTCTTGACTTCAGAAAATTAGCAGATTGAAGGGAGTGACTTACATGTTTAATGTAGGGGACAAGATTGTACATCCTATGCACGGTGCAGGTACTATAAGTGCAATAGAAGAAAAAAATATTTGTAATGAGACAGAACAATATTATATAATATCAATGCCTGGGGAAGTAAAGGTGATGGTTCCAATTGCAAAAGCGGAACAAATCGGAGTAAGAAGTATTATTAACGAAACAGATGTACCTAAAGTATTAGGTATATTAGAAGAAGACGAAACAGAAATGTCTACTAATTGGAATAAAAGATACAGAGATAATATGGACAAAATGAGAAGTGGAAATATATATGAAGTAGCAGATGTTGTTAGAAACTTGAGTTTTAAACAAAAAGAAAAAGGTTTATCTACAGGAGAAAAGAAAATGCTTAATAATGCTAAACAAATATTAGTAAGTGAACTTGTTTTAGCAGAACATGCGTCAAAAGAAGAAATTGAAAAATTAGTAGATAATAAGATAAATGTATCTTTTGAAGAAAACAGAATTCCAGTTGAAGAGAATATAGAAATTAATAAAAATATTGTAAGTAAATTTATTCCATTTGATGGTACTGGTACATCTGATAACTAATTTATATTTACAATAGATTGCTAAAAATTTATACATATTTAGAAAGTTAATTTAGCAAACATAATAAAGAAGTGGAAATGATTCTACTTCTTTTTAATATAATAAAAGTTAGAATTTTAAAGTTTTAATTAATTTTGTGTCAAAATTGAGTAGAATAAGGACTTCGCAAAAGAATATGTAAATAGGTCTTATGATATAATTAATATAATCAAAACAATTTACATAAAAATGTCAACTTCTGTAACATAATAAGAAGGATTTAAAAATAAAGCGTCGAATAATATAATTATAGTGAAAAGAAAGGTGTCATAAATGGTACGTTATAGTGATGAACTAATTGACGAGATAAGAAATAAAAATGATATAGTTGATATTATATCGCAATATGTAATATTAAAAAGAAGTGGTAGAAACTTTTTTGGGTTATGTCCATTCCATAAAGAAAAATCACCTTCTTTTTCTGTATCACCAGACAAGCAAATTTTTCACTGTTTTGGATGTGGTGTAGGAGGAAATGTTTTTCATTTTATAGAAAAAATAGAAAATTTAAGTTTTATCGAAACAATAGAAATGCTAGCAGATAGAGCTGGTATTAATTTGCCTACTATAAATAATAATATAGATGATAAATTAATAAAGCTTAAATCAAGAGTATATGACATAAATGAGGTGGCAGCAAAATTCTATCATGAAAATCTATATAAGCCTACTTCGAAGGAAGCTCAAAATTACATAAAAAAAAGAAAACTAGATAATAGAACATTAAAAAACTTTTTAATAGGATATTCAGGAACTTTTAATGAATTATATATGCATTTAAAAGAAAAAGGTTTTTCAGATGAGGAAATATTAGCTTCAAGTTTGGTAAACAGAAATGAAAATGGAAAATTTATAGATAGATTTAGAAAAAGATTAATGTTTCCAATACAAGATACAAGAAATAGAGTTATAGCTTTTGGTGGAAGGGTTTTAGATGATAGTAAACCAAAATATATAAATTCACCAGAAAATGTAGTCTATAGTAAAGGGAAGCACTTATTTGGGCTAAATGTTGCAAAAAGGGAGCAAATAAAAAAAATAATTATAGTAGAAGGATATATGGATGCAATATCACTTCATCAAAGAGGTATAACAAATGTAGTTGCTTCTTTAGGAACTGCAATGACAGAATCTCAAGGAAGATTATTAAGAAAAAGTAGTGAACAAGTAATAATAGGATATGATGCTGATGGTGCTGGACAAGCAGCTACAGTAAGAGGACTTGAAATATTGCAAAATCTAGGATGCGATATTAGAATTCTTCAAATAGAAGGGGCAAAAGACCCTGATGAATTTGTTACAAAATATGGTCCAGAAAGATTCTTAAAATATGTTGATAATGCTATTTCATTAGTAGAATATAAAGTAAAAGTATTAAAACAAAACTTAAATATAGAAAATACAAGTGATAAAATAAAATTTTTAAAAGAAATAGCAAAAGAATTATCAAAGATATCTAATAATATAGAACGAGAAGTATATATTGATAAAATATCATTAGAATATAAAATTTCAAAAGAAGCGATTTATTCAGAGATAAATAAATTAATATATGGAAAAAATGATAATGAAAAAAAATCTGTGACAAGCAAAATAGTTGCACCTCAAAAAAAGGTTGTAGAGGAAACAGATCAAGCAATAGCTAAAAGAGAAGGTCTTATAATCTATTTATTAATAAATTATCCAAGTGAAAGTTTTTTAAAGATAAAGGAAATAATATCTATAGATGACATAAAAAGCCAAAGAAATAAAAAAATATTAACAAAATTGTATGAAGAATTAGAAAAAGGACATAGTAATATTGATAATATATTAGACTGGTTTGAAGAAGAAGAAATTATTAATTATTTAACAAGTATTATGGCATATGATTTTGAAATTACAGAAGTTAATAAATGTATTGAAGATATATTAAATATATATTTAAAAGAAAAATTGATAAAAAATAGAAACAACATCATTAATAAGTTAGAAAGTAAAGAGCTTACAAAAGAAGAAGCAGCTAATTATGAAAAACAATTAAGTGAAGTAATTGTTAAATTGGCTAAAATAAAATAAGGAGGGAAGATATGAAAAAAACAGAAAAAGAAGAAGTAGATATAGAAAAAAATAAAAACTTAGATAATATTAGTGATAAAAATAAAGAAAAAATAATGGAAATAATAAAAAAAGCAAAAAAAGATGGAAAAATAACATATGGAGAACTTGCTAGTCAATTAGATAATGCCAATCCAGACCAAATAGAAGAAGTTTTTGATACTTTTGAAAACTTGGGAATTAACGTTTTAAAAGACGATATGGATGAAGAACCAGATCCAGATGATTTAGAAGAAGTAGAAGAAGTTAATCTAGAAGAGATAGATGTAACAAACATAGAAGGTGTAAATATTGATGATCCTGTAAGAATGTATTTAAGGGAAATAGGAAAAATACCTCTTTTAAATTATGAAGAAGAAATTGAACTTGCAGAAAAGGTTTTAAATCGGAGATGAAGAAGCTAAACAAAAGCTTGCAGAATCAAATTTAAGACTTGTTGTTAGTATAGCAAAAAAATATGTTGGAAGAGGAATGCTATTTCTTGATTTAATACAAGAGGGAAATATGGGATTAATAAAAGCTGTAGAAAAGTTTGATTATACAAAAGGATATAAGTTTAGCACATATGCAACATGGTGGATACGACAAGCAATTACAAGAGCAATTGCTGACCAAGCAAGAACAATAAGAATACCAGTTCATATGGTGGAAACTATTAACAAATTAATTAGAACATCGAGACATCTACTTCAACAACTGGGAAGAGAGCCTACACCAGAAGAAATTGCAAAAGAAATGGAAATCCCAGTTGAAAAAGTATTAGAAATACAAAAAATAGCACAAGATCCAGTATCATTAGAAACACCAATTGGTGAAGAAGATGATAGTCACTTAGGTGATTTTATTCAAGATGAAGATTCACCAGCACCTCAAGATTCTGTTGCATATACTTTATTAAGAGAGCAATTAGAAGAGGTAATGAGTACATTAACACCAAGAGAAGCTAAAGTTCTAAAATTAAGATTTGGACTAGAAGATGGAAAAGCAAGAACTTTAGAAGAAGTTGGAAAAGAATTTATGGTAACACGTGAAAGAATTAGACAAATAGAAGCAAAAGCTTTAAGAAAATTAAGACATCCATCACGATCAAAAAAATTAAAAGATTATATGAGTTAAAAAAGGGAGGAATTTAAAAATGAAAAAATTAAATAAAATTGTAGCTTTAATAGGAATAATGGTAATAATGGCAATAGCACTTACAGGATGTGAATTAAAGAGTAATAAAAAGGCTATAGATAAAAAAGAATTAACAGGTTATACTGAATATACACATTCATCAGGTGTAAAATTCTCATATCCAGAAGATTGGTCAAGTTTAGGAACAAGTTCAAAACCAGTTTTTGCAGATGCTAATAATGGAACAAATGTAAATTTACTTTCTGAAACAGTACCAACAGGATATAACCTAACATCTTATATGAGTGCATCAATAGCAAATATTAAAACTAAAATGGGAGATAAAATTAAAGGAGAAATTTCTGAGGAAGAAGTTAAGTTAAATGGAAAAGATGCTTCAATTATTTCTTATATAATGACACAAAATGATATAGATGTTAATATAAAACAAGCTTGTTTTATAGATGATAAAACAGCATATATTTTAACAACTGCTACAACAGAAGATGAAAATGATACAGAAATAATAGATAATATCATTAGTTCATTTATGAAATAATAGTAAAATAATATATTGAAAATTGAAAGTAGATGTTATAATGGGTGAATTACTATTAATTAGTTTTTCACTCTTTTTATATGTAAATAAAGTATGAAGTATTAATCTTGTTTTAGTATAAAATTCATAATAAGATTATATACTTGTTGATTTTAGTGGGATTTATTGTTACAATTTATAGATATTTAAGAGAAAATAGTTACCGCCTAGCAAGAATTTGATATATATTTTTAAAACCAATCTTGAAGCGTGGCGGGCAAGTAGTAGGAATTAGTTTTATACCACGCAGTGTATTACAGAGGAAGATTAAAATATGTACCATCGGCGATTGGTTTTAAAAATATATATCAAACTCTTGCTAGGCTAGTATGTGCTTTTTAAATAGCTGAAAATAGTAACGATTTATTATTGCTATTTATAATTTAGCAAAGTATTTCAAATTAGTATTGATTTTTTAGGATTTTTATGTTAATATATAAGTAGAGTTTTATATATTAATTGGAGGTGAACTCTAAAATTATGGAAAAAGTTAATCTACTAAGTGCTTTATGGAGAGTTGTTAGTGGAAAAGAACAAGATGATACAAAGGTATTAGATTTAGATGAAATAACTGGAGAAAATCCAGAATTAGTAGAAGTATTAAAAAGAGCTAGAAGTAAAGCAGAAGAAAAAGCTGAAAATCGTTTTAAAGATGAATTATATAAGAAAGCTAAACATAACTCTACTAAAGATTCTAAGAGTCCAGCAAAAAGTAAAATTAAACAAAGTTCAATAGCAAGAGATAAAGGTAAAAGTCAAATGACAATAGGTGATGAGTAAATAAAAAAGAAAATAAAATTTTAATATTTTCTTTTTTATTTACTTGACAAATTTAATAATAACTATTATAATAGCTATTGTGTTTAATAAATGGCGAGATAGCTCAGTTGGCTAGAGCATCCGGTTCATACCCGGCAGGTCGATGGTTCGAATCCATTTCTCGCTACCAAAAGGTTAGAAACAAGTAAGTTTTAGAAACTTATTTGTTTCTTTATTTTATCGCTAAAGAAACAGCTCTATCTGAAGATAGAGCTTTAATAGATTAAAAACCATAACGTACACGTCGATTGTCACAGTCTAATCTACACCTTGAACAATCGGCATCACAACTAGGGCAACGTTGAATACATCTTTCGCAGTTACGAAAGTGTTGTGCAGGATTTGCATAACATTTTATGCATTCTTTACATTGTGGAAATTTGCCACAATTCTTAGAATTGAAGTGGCATTTTAAAATCCGTGCCATTTAATCCCTCCTAAAATAATTTTTTATAATCATATTGTAACATTATTTACATAAATAGTCAATTTAAAAATATGAATTGAAAAATTAATCTACTCTTTTATCTTGTCTTGAACTTTCAGGTTTTGAGCAAAGTTTCTCATATTCTTTACATTTTATTTTATACTCTAATGCCTGAGTTAAATATCTGTAATACATATAGCTTTGTTCATATTGCATAACAGGATTAAACATAGGATTTTCCATTCCGAGGGAAATCGGAGTTTGTTTCAAAATTCATATAAGGTGGGGGAAAGCCTCCAAAATTATTAAAGTCCATATTTCGATCCATAAAATTAAAACCTCCTTTAAATAAACTTATATTAATAAATAGTATTCAAAAGTGCATTAAATATGAAAAGTTATTAAAAATTTTATTTAAAAGTAAAATAAAAATTATAATTGATATATATAAATATACAGGCTACGGACTAATTTTAAAATTGAGGCTGACTAGTAACTAAACAAGATACATTTATATACAATTCTATGTAATATATCTTGACAGATTAAAAAGCTTTTGTTTTTATTTTACTTCCATATGACTTTCTTATTATAAATGATTTTTTAGACCTCTTTTTATTGATTATATAAACATAAATACATAAAATTATAGCTATAAGAAAGTAAAAAATGGTTGATATATTGCTAATATTATAGTCAATACTATTTGAGTAATTTGCAAATACAGTTTCTATATCAAAATTAAAAAAGGGAATATTTTTTATAGCAATATAAGTATAAAATGCTGCAAAAATTCCTTGCATTAATTTACCTATTATATATGGTTTAATTGAAAGGTCTGATTTAGATGTTATGCTAAGTACTTGAAGTAATATTGAAAAACCTCCAAATCCAAGTAAAAATGCACAAAGGATTATATTAGGTGATATTAATTTGTTATTTAATGTGCTAGCTAGTTTTACACCATTTGTTAATTCTACAATTCCAGTAACAAAGCCAGATGCTAAACTTGTATCAATATTAAGATATTTAAAAATTGTACCTACAAAATTGCAAAAAATATCAATAATATGACTATTTTGCAGAATTGAAAGAATAACAGAAAATAGGACAATAAAGCCACCAATCATCAGAACAGTAGATATTGCATTATTAATACTTTTTCCTAAGATTTCGCCAAGATTAGAAAAGGAGCAACTAATAGTTTTATTTGTAACTGTATTATTAACGTTTTCATTATTTAGATTTTCTGTATCTTTTTTATTAAATCTATCTATTATTCCAAGTAATATTCCAACTGTAATACAGGCGAGTATGTGGGTAATTAAAAGTAAGAAGCCTATAGTAGAATTTCCAAATAGAGTAACACCAACAGTTCCTATAATAAAAAGTGGACCAGAATTATTAGTAAAACTTAACATTCTTTCACCTTCGGATTTTGTACATATACCATCTTGTCTAAGTTTTGTAACAATTTTTGCACCAACAGGATAACCGCTAATCATACCTATTATAAATGCAAAAGCTCCTTCTCCAGGTACGTTAAAAATTGGTCTCATAAATTTATTTAATACTTTTCCTATAAAGTTTATTATGTTAGTATATGATAATAGTTCTGTGGCAATAAAAAATGGAAGAAGTGATGGAACAACAGCGGTTGCCCATAATAATAGACCATCTTTTGCAGAACTTAAGTTTGTTTTGGAAAAAACAACTAAAAGTAATGTAAAAATTAAAAAAGTAATAGGAAGTATGTTTCTTTTTAATGAAATAATATAAAAGTTTGATTTTCTCATAAAATTTATCTAAGTATCCTTTCTTACATTATTAATAAAATATAAAAGCTACTATCTAAAATTTTCCTCAAAGTAGGTTCTCAGAAATAGCTAATATATATTTTAAAAAATGGAGCTTCGACCCCTGAGTTGTTATCTTTGCCTCTGTTTATAGTGTGTCTCTACAATTTGAATCTGTGCTAAACTAAAGCGCCTTAGAGAACGGAATTTTTAAAATATATATTAGCTATTTCTGAGAACCGGACTATGGGTAATTATATTCAAACAGTCTCATTCTTTAGCAAAATACAATTTATATAATCATATTATATTGGTTTTAAAAATATGATTATAGTATTGAAAGTTATGTAAAATTCATATATAATGTTAGGGTGAAATTTAGATATATGTGGCCTCTCTGAAATAGCAATATTAGGGTAAAATTTAAATATAGATGAAATGTGTGCTAAATTTTATGAAGATTAAAATATATGAAAGAAAGTGGTAATAATGGAATATGTATATATACCAGAGGGTGTATGTTCTCAGAAGATGATATTTAATATAGAAAATAATATAATAAAATCACTAAAAATAATTGGTGGTTGTGCTGGAAATACAGTAGGGCTTAGTAAAATGCTAGAAGGACAAAATATTGATGAAGTTATAAAAAGATTAAAAGGTATTCCTTGTGGATATAAAGGAACTTCTTGTCCAGATCAAATTGCTAGAGCCTTAGAAAAATATAAAAAAGAGGTTTAAGTAAAATGAATTTTTTATTGCGCGATTTAGGAAATTTACCTTTATTTGCATCATATTTAAAAGGAATTAATAAAGGCCCGGTATTGTTATCGGGTCTAACTGACTCATCAAAGGTTCAAATTGCATGTGCAACAAATGAATTTTCTGATAAGCCTGTATGTATTATTACATATAATGAATTACAGGCTAAAAAAATTATAAATGATTTAAATTTCTTTGAAGATAATGTGAAGTTTTTTCCTAAAAGGGAGATTGTTACATATGATTTCACATGCGAAAGCAAAGATTTGCCATATGAGAGAATAGAGGTTTTAAATAGTATTCAAACTGGAAATGTAAATATAGTTGTAACAACAATAGAAGCTATAATGCAAAATATGATTTCTAAAAAATCTTTATATAAAAATATTATAAATTTAAATTTAGGTGTAGAATATTCTTTAGAAAAACTTAAAAATAAATTAGTAGAACTTGGATATGAAAGGGTAGATCTTGTAGAATCTAGAGGTAGCTTTAGTGTTAGAGGTGGAATTATAGATGTTGCTATTTCGGAAATAGAAGGAATTAGAATAGAATTCTGGGGTGATGAAGTAGATTCTATAAGAACTTTTAAACTTTCATCTCAAAGATCTATCCAAAATTTAGATTGTGCATGTATATATCCTGCTCATGAGTTTATATTAGAAAAATCTTTAGAAGAAGTTACAAATAATATATTAGATGAATCTATAACAAATACAGATATACAAGAGATTGTTAATTTAGATATAGAAGAAATTAGAGAAGGAAATTATTTTAGTAAAATTGATAAATATTTTAATTCTTTCTATTCAGAAAAGAATAATTTCTTAGATTTCTTACCAGAAGATACAATTATATTTTTAGATGAAGATTCTAAAATTTCTAAAAGAATGGAAAACATAGTAGAAGATAACAAGAATTTAGTAAATAGCTTAATAGAAAAAAATAAAGTTGTACCAGATTCTATAAAAAATATAAGCAAGTATCAAGAAAATATTAAATGGGATAAACTTATATATTTAGAAAAACAAGATATATCAAATAGAAAGAATATTGAAAGAGAATACCATTTTCATTATAGAGAAGTTAATTTCTTTAAAAGTGAAACAAGTATGCTTATAGATGAATTAAAATCTGCTATAGATAATAAAAAGAAAATTGCGTTATTGGGTGGAAATGAAAATAGTGCAAGAAAAATGTCTCTTTTACTTGCAGAATATGATATTCCTCACATGTATAATGAAAAACCAGAGGTAAATAACCTAAAAGAGGGAGTCTGTTTGGTAACAAAAGGGTCACTCACAGCTGGATTTGAGTGTTATGATTTAGATTTGTTAGTTATTAGTAGTGAAGAATTTTTTAATAATGAACATAAGAAAAGAAAACAAAGTCAGGCTTTTAGAGAAGGAGAGAAAGTTGTATTTGCAGATTTAAGAATAGGAGATTTTGTTGTTCATAAATTCCATGGAATTGGGCAGTTTATTGGTGTGAATACAATTAAAGCTGATAGCGTAACAAAAGACTATATAAAGATAAAATATAAAAATGAGGATGTATTGTATGTTCCTACTAATAATTTAGATACAGTTAGAAAGTATATTGGTGGTGGAGAAGTAGCGCCAAGACTTAATAAACTTGGTGGAAAAGAATGGGATAGTACAAAAACAAAGGTCAAATCTAATTTAAGAGAAGTAGCAAGAGAATTGATAGAATTATATGCAAAAAGACAAAAAGTAAAAGGATATGCTTTTTCAAAAGATACCGAATGGCAAAAGCAGTTTGAAGATAGTTTTCCATATTCTGAAACAGATGACCAATTAAGATGTATTGAAGAAACTAAAAAAGATATGGAAAATGAAAAGCCAATGGATAGACTTCTTTGCCGGAGATGTTGGATATGGAAAAACGGAAGTAGCAATAAGAGCTGCTTTTAAGGCTATAATGGATCAAAAACAAGTTGCATATTTGGTTCCTACTACAGTTCTTGCTAATCAACAATATGAAGAGTTTAAAGCTAGAATGGAAGGGTTTGCTATTAATGTTGAGCTATTAAATCGCTTTAGAACTAAAAAAGAACAAGATGAAGTCATAAAGAAATTAAAACTTGGTGAAGTGGATTGTGTGGTTGGTACACACAGAATTCTTAGTAAAGATGTAGAGTTTAAAGATTTAGGCTTATTAATAATAGATGAAGAGCATCGTTTTGGTGTAAAAGATAAAGAAAAAATAAAGGGATTAAAAAATAGTGTTGATGTGCTTACAATGACTGCAACTCCAATACCTAGAACACTTCATATGTCAATTGTTGGTGTGAGAGATATGTCTGTTATATATGAACCACCACATAATAGAAGACCTGTTCAAACATATGTATTAGAATATGATGATGAAATAATAAAAGAGGCTATTACAAAGGAACTTGAAAGGGATGGTCAGGTTTTCTATTTGTTTAATAATGTAGAAGGAATAGAGAAAAAGGCTGGTTTTATTTCAGAGCTAGTACCAGAATCTAAAGTTGCATATGCACATGGTAAAATGACAGGTAAGCAGCTTGACGATATAATGATGAGATTTATAAACAAAGAAGTAAATGTATTAATTTGTACTACAATATTAGAATCTGGAATTGATATACCTAATGCAAATACAATTATTGTGGAAAATGCGGATAGATTAGGTTTGGCACAACTTTATCAAATAAGAGGAAGAGTTGGTAGAGGCGATAAACAAGCATATGCATATATTACTTATAGACGTGATAAGCTTTTAACAGAGGTTGCAGATAAAAGATTAAAAGCAATTAAGGAATTTACAGAGTTTGGGTCTGGATTTAGAATTGCGATGAGAGACTTAGAAATTAGAGGGGCAGGAAGTTTGCTTCGGAGAGATACAACATGGCCATATGGAACAAGTTGGTTATGATACATATTGCAAATTATTAGATGAAGTGGTAAAAGAAATGCAAGGTGTAAAAATAGAAGAAGAAAAAGATGTTCAAATAGATATGAATATTTCTAGCTTTATTCCAGATGAATATATTGAAAATAGTAGTCAGAAGATTGAGATATATCAGGATATTGCAATTAGCGAAAATGAAGATGACTTGATAGAAGTAACAGATGAAATAATAGATAGATATGGAACTATGCCAAAAGAAGTAGAAAATTTAATAGAAGTTGCTAGAATAAAGAGACTATGTAAAGAATCAAATATTTTAAAAATTGTACAAAGAAAAGATACTGCAGTTTTCTATTTTGATATAGAAAGTTTTAATATGGAAATTATAGATTCATTAATAAAAGAGTATAGAAATTCAATAAAGTTTTCTCCTGGAAGGGAACCATATATTACATTAAGCTTAAATACAACTTCAGAGGAAAAAATTATAGAGAAAGTTAAAGAATTTTTAAGGAAGTGCTTAAGTAAAACTACTACTAACTAAAAAATATGAATGTAAATGAATAAAAAAGTGAATAATATATGTAAAAAGGAGTATGTATGCAAGTAATAACAAGTAAAGAAAATGATTTTATTAAAAAGATAAAAAAATTAAAAGATAAAAAGTATAGAGATGAAGAAAATTGCTATATAATTGAAGGTATTAAATTAGTAAAAGAAGCAATAGAAGAAAATCAAAATATAAAGTCTATTGTGATTTGCGAAGACTGTATAAATGATGAAAGCATAGATCAAAAAACTTTATATGAAGTTGCAAAATATGACTGTACTTATGTAAGTGAGAAAGTATTTGGATTTATAACAGATGTTTCTAATCCACAAGGAATTTTGGCAGTACTTGAAAAAAATAATCATAGTGATAAAATGAATTATTCAGAAGATATAATAGTTGTGCTTGATGGATTGCAAGATCCAGGAAATTTAGGTACAATTTTAAGGACTATAGATAGTGCTAATTTAAAACAGGTTGTTGTATCAAAAGATACAGCAGATGTATATAATCCAAAAGTTGTAAGATCAACAATGGGAGCAATTTTCAGAGTTAATATTATAGAGAGTAAAAATTTAGTAGAAAGTTTGCAAAACTTAAAACAAAATGGATATGAAACTGTTGTTACTGCACTAGATACAAAAAATAGTGTATATGATATAAATTATAAGAAAAAGGTTATAGTTATTGGAAATGAAGCAAATGGTGTGTCTAAAGCTGTTAAAGGATTAGCAGATTATAAAGTTAAAATCCCTATGCTTGGCAAAACAGAGAGTTTAAATGCATCTGTAGCTGCAGGAATTATGATTTATGAATATGTAAGAGGTGTAGTTAAAGGAGATAGTTCTAAATAATAAGATTCTATCAAGAGGAAAGAACTAAAAAATGATAAGACTATACATTTAGGTACTAAACAAAGAAGTAAAATATAAAAATTTCCGAATTACTATTTAGATAAATAGTTGATTCGGAAATTTTTTTATGTTACTATATGATATGAAAAAGAAAGGGATGAATACAATGGAAGAAATATTTGATACATATGATCGTGAAGGGAATTATCTCGGAATAAAAGAAAAGTCATTTTGCCATAAGAAAAATCCAGGGGTATATCATAAACCAGTTTGGATTTGGATAATTAATACTAAAGGAGAAATATTGTTACAAAAAAGAGCAAGCTGTAAAAAGAATTATCCAGATTTGTGGGATATGCCATGTGCACGGACATGTTCATGCGGGTGAAAGTAGTATTGATGCATGTGTAAGAGAAATGGAAGAGGAACTAGGAATTAAATTACCAAAAGAAAAGTTTGAGTTTATTCAAGAATTTGTTTATCAAGAGGGATGGGAAATTGCTCAAATATATTTTGTAAAAGAAGATTTAAAGATTGAAGAAATGAAGCTTCAAGAAGATGAAGTTTCAGATGTTAAATATCTAAAATATGAAGATTTTGTAGAGTTATTTTATTCAAATGAGTTTGTACCATTTAATAAAGAATATAAGGATTTGGTTGTAAGATTATTTAAAACAAGATTATTAGAGTTACATAATTTATAATAGATATTATTTTATAAAAAATAGAATTTAGTGAGGGATATACAATGAATTTAAGAGAAGAAATAGAAAAATATGTACCATATGATGAAGTAGAAGCAAAAGATAAAGAAGTAATTCTAAAATATATGGACACTTTTGATAATTTGTTAGTAAGAGATAACGAGTTTGCTCATTTTACAGCTTCAAATTGGATTGTTAATAAAGATAGAACAAAAGTATTAATGATATATCACAATATATATAAATCTTGGGCATGGACTGGTGGACATAGTGATGGAGAAGAAGATTTATTAAAAGTAGCATTGAAAGAAGCTGAAGAAGAAACTGGAATTAAAAATTTTAAGGTATTGAGTGATGGGATTTATAGTTTAGAAATTCTAGGAGTAAATGCACATGAAAAGAGAGGAAAGCGTGTTGCTACTCATTTACATTTAGATTGTTGTTTTTTACTAGAAGCGGATGAAAAAGATGTGATAAGAATAAAAGAAGATGAAAATAGTGGAGTACAGTGGATAAATATTGGAGATGTAGTAAAAAATATACACGAAGAACAAATGATTCCAATTTATAATAAATTAAATAATAAGTTAAAAAATATTGAATTGTAGTTTGGAAATATATGATAGTTTGATTAAATAATTAAGAGTGTCAATAGGGTTTGTAGGTAGTTACTTTAATGGAAAGCTAAATATGTTATATAAGGAGAGATATATAAATGAATATAATACTTGCATCACAATCACCAAGAAGAAAAGAGTTATTAGATTTAATGGGATTAGAATATGAAGTAATTGTTAGCAATGCAGATGAAACTTTTGAAGAAGGTTTAACTATAGAAGAACAATCTAAGAGACTTGCATATATAAAATCAAAAACAGTATTTGAACAGACAAGTGGAGATAGAATTGTAATTGGTTCAGATACAATGGTTTTAAAGGATGGAAAGATATATGAAAAGCCAGTAGATAATGAAGATGCAAAAAGAATGTTAAAAGAACTTAAAAATTCAAAAGTGCAAGCAATTACTAGTTTAGCTGTTTTAGTACAAGCAGGAGAATTATATAAAGAATATATAGATTACGATATTGTAGATATTTATATAAAAGATATGAGTGACGATGAAATCGATAATTGGATTAAAATTGGTAAACCATTAGATAAAGCAGGAGCATTTGCTGTTCAGACTAGTTTTTGTGTATTTATAGAGAAAATAGTTGGAAATCATACTACTGCTATTGGTTTACCAACACATAAGTTATATGATATTATAAAAGAATATATATAAATTTTATTTTAAAATAATAGATGAATTTATTTTGGAAATAGATACAAGTAAAAATACAAATTAGTTAAATTTGATTTTTATGTTAAAATATGATATAGTATATTCAATACCCTGTTGTTTATAGTTCACTAATTAAGTGAGCACAAGACTTGCTTTCTTGAAAAAACTCTTTAGGAGGTATTACTATGTTAGTTTATACCAGTGTAGGATTAGCAACTAGAATTTTGGCGCTAGTTTATATAGCAATCACTACTGTTTGGATGATTAAGAAGGAATTCAGCAGTGTTGTAAATATTAAAAGGCGGAGTGTACTTTCATCAATTTTACTTGCTTTATTTATCGTAAAGATAATTACAGCAGTGATTTTGGGAGAGGCAATTGGAAGTGAAATCGTTTGTGCAGTCATTTGGGCTGTGAATACTACCGTAAGCTTTTTAAATCTGAAGATTACGAAGGTTTTAGAACAAAAAGTGGAGTATGCACAAGATGTGATTGATGTTGATTTCACAGAAGTACAGTGCGAAGATGTGATTGATGTTGATCTCATAGAAGTACAGTGCGAAAACAGTAACGAATAATAAGCAGGCACAGGGAGACGGACAAGAAGCAAAGTTTTGGAAATGGATGAACGATTATGTTCGTCTTTTTCTTTTGGTAAAATTTGAATATAAGTAAAAATAATGATATAATAAAAGGAGTAATATTAATTATTTTCATTAAGTGAGGTGAAAATAAATGGATGAAGAGACAAAGAAATATTTTAATAATCAAGATAAAAAAAGAATTATGAAAATTATAAAAAATGTACGGATGGTTTCTTGGCGATATGGCTTTAGGTGCATTGATTCCTACAATAGCTCCAATTGCTATGTTAGATGGGATTAGACACATATACAATGCAGAAGAAAATATTGTTGCTAGAAGATATGATGATTTAGCAGTTTCATTTGGTAGATTTATTCCAGGAACAAAAAAAACTATGTCACAATCATCCAATATTTCTAAAAATATGAAAAAACAGTTAAAAAGTATGCAGTTTTCCCAAAGTGGAATAACAGCTCTTATGGTAGAGCAGATTGTACTAGGAATAGATAGAGAAAAAAGATGTATTCAAGATAAGAAAAGGGAAAAAGTAACAAGAGCAGATGGAACAGAGGTTACTGTACTAAAACAAGAATATAGTACATGTACACATTCTTGCAATATAGGTACATTAAAAAAGCTACATGAGATGGGATATATTAATATTGATTCTATTAGATTTAAGAAAAAAAGTTCGTTAATATTTGAAAGATTTATGGCTGATACTATGACAAAAGGTATGGTTGGGGCAATAAAAGATAGATGGAAATCCAAAGGTTTAAGTCAAGATAAAAAGATACAAAATTATGATATGTATGTAGCAAGTTTTAGAATGACAGATAAAGAAATTAATTTAGAAGATGTAATAGAAAGTTTAAGCAATGATAAATCGGACAAAGGAAGTAGTACTATTAATATAGATTATCTGTCAGATAAAGAGAAAAAATTAAGTGAAGAAGAAAAAACTAAACTTATAGAGACTAGAAAAAGAAAAGATGAAAAATATACAACCTTAGCAGGAAGATTAATAAAAAAAGCAATGGGAATGATTTCGCTGGATTCTACAAAAGGAGTAGACACAATTAGGTACGTAGAAGAAGGAAGTAAAGAATCTGTATTATGTGAATATAAGCAAAGAAAAGAACAAGAAGTAAAAAGAAAATCATGGATAGTAGAACATATAAATAGGAATAATGATAAACGAGAAGAAATAAGGAAAGATCATTTAAATGATACTATACAAACTACAACAGATATAGATGAAGATATTCCAATATAATAAAATAAAGATAAATTTAATTTTATAAATAAAAAAATATATATTAAAAAATATAAATCCATTAAAATTATGGTATAAACCATTGAATTTTAGTGGATTTTTGATATAATAATACAAACTTAAAGGCAGTAGCGATTAAAAAAGTATAAATCGCTATCTAAAAAATAAAAAAGGAGACAAGAATGAAAAATAGATATAGAGACCATAATTGTGGAGAATTAAATATTAAAAATGTTGGAGAAACTGTTAAACTTGCAGGTTGGGTTCAAAGAATAAGAAATTTAGGTGCAATGAAATTTATAGATTTAAGAGATGAATTTGGAATAACTCAGGGCATTGTATCAGATTCAGTAACAGTTAAAGAAGAATTAGTAACAGAATGTGTAATTTCTGTATGTGGAAAAGTTGTAGAAAGAACAAATAAAAATAATAAAATTCCAACAGGAGAAATAGAAATAGAAGTAAATGAAATAGAAATGTTAGGAAAATGTAAAAATGTACTTCCATTTGAAATTAATTCAGAAAAAGTAGATATTTCATCTGTAAGAGAAGATTTAAGATTAGAATATAGATTCTTAGATTTAAGAAATGATAAAATACATAATAATATTTTGCTTCGTTCTAAAATAATGAAATCATTAAGAAATAAAATGGATGAATTAGGATTTACAGAAATACAAACACCAATCTTAGCTAATTCATCACCAGAAGGAGCAAGAGACTTTTTGGTGCCAAGTAGATTACATCCAGGAGAGTTTTATGCACTTCCACAAGCACCACAACAATTTAAACAATTGTTAATGGTTTCAGGATTTAATAAATATTATCAAATAGCACCATGTTTTAGAGATGAAGATCCAAGAGCAGATAGAGCGCCAGGCGAATTTTATCAATTAGATTATGAAATGAGTTTTGCAACCCAAGATGATGTTTTTGAAGTAGCAGAAAATGTTGTTCCATATGTATTTAAAGAAAACACAACTTGGAAAGTAGACGAAGGTCCTTTTGTACGTATTCCATACTTAGAAGCAATGGAAAAATATGGTATAGATAAACCAGATTTAAGAAATCCATTAATTATACAAGATGGAACTAGATTATTTGCAAATACAGAATTTAATGCATTTAAAGGAAAAACAGTTAAAATAATAATTGTTCCAAATGGAGCATCTCAAGGACGTAAATTCTTTGATGGAATGGATACTTTTGCAAAAGAAGAAGCGGGAGCAAAGGGCTTAGCTTGGGTTAAAATAGATGAAAATGGAGAGTATACTGGAGGTATTTCTAAATTCATAACTGAAGAAGTTAAAATTGGGCTTCAAAACATGGGTGTTAAAGTAAATGATAGTATTTTCTTTGTTGCAGACGAATTTAAAGTAGCTCAAAAAATAGCAGGACTTGTTAGAATAGAACTTGGAAAACGTTTAGATTTAATAGAAAAAAATGTTTACAAATTCTGTTGGATTGTAGACTTTCCAATGTATGAATTATCAGATGAAGGTATGATTGATTTTAATCATAATCCATTTTCTATGCCACAAGGTGGAATGGAAGCTTTAGAAAATATGAACCCATTAGATATTTTAGCATATCAATATGATTTAGTATGTAATGGTTATGAAATGGCATCAGGTGCTGTTAGAAATCATAATCCAGAATTAATGGTTAAAGCTTTTGAAATTGCAGGATATACAGAAGATGATGTTAAATCAAAATTTGGAGCACTTTATAATGCGTTCCAATATGGAACACCACCACATGCAGGTGCTGCACCAGGTTTAGATAGAATGGTAATGTTAATTTCTGATAGTCAAAATATAAGAGAAGTAATAGCTTTTCCAAAAAATAAAAAAGCAAGAGATATATTAATGGGAGCACCATCTAATGTATCTAAAAAACAATTAGAAGATGTTCATATAAAAATTGATGAATAGATGTTAAATTTTTTTATTAATATGCTATTTTACTAGTTGCAGATAGAATTAAGTTAGAATGGTAGCAGATAGTAATCAAAATAATAAATTTTGACAAAAATCTATTGACCACACAAATGTTTTGTGATAGGATATATATGATTTTATTTGCAAAGAGGTGGTTTAAGTATGAAAGTAACAGGAAGAGTTAATGGTGAAGAAATCAAGCAAATAAAAGAAGTAGTTAATGAAATAAAAAATAATCAAGAAAAAACAATTAAAATAGTAGAAAAAAATCATAAAACGAATATGAAAAAATTACAAAAGTTACAGGAATATAACGAAATAAGCGATATGACAAATACTGTTTTTGAAACAAGAATTTCGAGAATAGAAAAATTGTTAGATGATATTTATTCAAAAATCGCATAATTAAGGGGCTAAGAAACAATAAAAAGTTTCTTAGTCTCTTAATTATGTAACGAAAACAAGGAAAGCAGAATAATAGCCATCTTAAGAATTTATAAAATATAAAATCTTATATTGAATGAAGTAATGTTGTTAGAAGAGAAATTTTATTTTGATACATTACAATATGACAATTAATTATATTAAATTTCGTTGTAAAATATAAACGATAAATGTAGAATTTTGTAAAAATGCAACTTTTTATATAAATTATTTGTCTATATATTAGAGATTATTTTGTATAAAAAGTAAAAGGAGATACATATGAAAAATTTAAAGTTTATTATAGTACTAGCTATAGCAAAAGTAATTACAAAAATTTTAAGATTGTTAAGAAGGAATGCCACAGACTTTCCAGGAAGAATAGCATTAAAGTTATGTAAAGGCTTTATTGCACAAATTGAAAAACCAGAGATAATAATTGGAGTAACAGGAACAAATGGAAAAACTACAGTATCTAATTTTATAGATGATATATTGATAGACAATGGTTATTCTATTATAGAAAATAAACTAGGCTCTAATATTAAATCTGGAATTACAACAAGTCTAATTAATGGAGTATCTATTACAGGAAAAGTAAAAAAGAAGATTGCTGTATTAGAAATAGATGAGAGAAGTTCAAAAATAATATATCCATATCTAAAACCAACATATCTAATATGTACTAACTTATTTAGAGATTCATTAAAAAGAAATGCACATACAGAATTTATATATAATGTTATTAATGATAATTTGCCAAAAGAAACTATACTAATACTAAATGGAGATGATCCTATTTGTAGTAATTTAGGTAGAGAAAATAAAAAAATATTTTTTGGAATAGATAAAATACCAGATGATACAATAGAAAGTGAAAACATTGTAAGAGATATTATTGTTTGTCCAAAATGCTCTTCTAAATTAAAATATGATTATTATAGATATCATCATATTGGTAAAATGCATTGTCCAAAATGTGATTATAAAACACCAGAAATAGATTATTTGTGTACAGATATAAATGAAGAAGAAAAAAGTATAAAAATTAAAGAAAAAGGAATTATTGAAAACTATCCATTAATATCTGATAATATAATTAATATATACAATATTATAGCAGCAATTACAGTACTTAAACAAATAGGACTTGATTCTAAAGAAATAAGAGAATCTATGAGAAAGCTAAATGTAGTTGAAACGAGATTTAAAAAAGAAGAAGAATCAGGAATAGAAATAATTATGCATTTAGCAAAAGGGCAAAATCCAATTGCATGTTCTAGAGCATTTGATTATGTAAGAAAACAAAAGGAAAGTAAATCTGTAATATTAATATTAGATGATTTACATGAGGATTCAGAAGTAATAACATGGTATTATGATGCTGATTATGAATTTTTAAACAGTGAAGAAACAAAGCAAATTATTGTTGGTGGAAAAAGATATATGGATACGGTCGTACGTTTACTAATGGCGGGTGTTCCAAAAGAAAAGATTGTTTATGCTAGAGACGAAATTGAAGCTGTATCTAATTTAGAAACAAACAATATAGAAAAGGTATTCATTTTATATGATTTATATTCACTTGAATTATGTGAAAATGTAAAGAATAAAGTAAAAGAAATAATTAAAATACAAAAGAAGATGGAGGAGAATAGTTATGAAGATAGAAGTTTTATTTCCTGAGTTATGTAATTTGTTTGGTGATATAAGCAATATGAAATATTTACAAAAGTGTTTACCAGATGCAGAATTTATTAGTACATCAATAGAAGATATTCCATATTTTGTAGAAAATAATGTGAATTTAATATATCTAGGTCCAATGACAGAAAAAATGCAAGAAAAGGTAATTCAAAAATTATTAGAATATAAAGAAAGAATTCAAGAATTAATAAATAAAGATGTTGTATTTTTATTTATAGGAAACGCAATGCAGGTATTAGAAGATTACATAGAGAATGAAGATGGAAGTAAAGTAGAAGGATTAGGAATAATTAATTTACATTCAAAAAGAGACATGTTTAATAGATATAATTGTCTTTTTATAGGGCAATTTGAAGATATAGAAATAGTTGGATTTAAAAGTCAGTTTACTATGGAATATGGAGAGAATAAAGAAAATTATTTTATAAAGGTGGCTAAAGGTATTGGAATAAATAAAGAATCTAATTTAGAGGGGATACGTATAAGAAACTTTTTTGGAACAAGCTTGCTCGGACCAATATTAATTTTAAATCCTCTTTTTACAAAAAAATTATTAAAATTGATGGGAGTAAATGAACCAAAACTTGTTTTTGAAGAAGAATGTATGAAGGCATATGAAATTAGATTAGAAGAATTTAAAAAAATATAGAATGACTGTTTTGCACATTTTACAGCTTATTTAAGAGAGAAAACAATGTTTAATATACGTACAAATTTAAACCAATCTTGAAGCGTGTTAGCAACTACTAATGATAGGTTTTATACCATGAAATAAAACCTATCATTAATAATATATAAAAAAATATTGAAAAAACATATGTATTAATTTATAATAAAAAAGAGGTGTAAACAAAATGAGATATGGATTATCAGAAGAAATATATTTACAAATAAAAAAATAACAAATAAATATTACAAATATCAATTTAAAATTTTTGGTTCTAGAGCATGAGGCAATTATAAAAAAAATTCGGATATTGATATTGCTATATTTGGTGATATAAAAGATGAAGACGAATATAAAATACTAAATGAATTTGATTTATTAGATATTCCATATACATTTGATATTGTCTTTGTGAAGAAAATTACTAAGAAGGAATTTATAAATTCTATTTCAAGAGAAGGAGTAGTATTATAATGGAGAGATTTATGCAAAGAAAAAACGATTTTTTGAATGCATTAGATAGACTTATGGAAGCTCTAAATACAGAAATAAACGATTTAGCTATTGATGGAATATTACATAGATTTGAATTTACATTTGAACTATCTTGGAAAATGGTGAAAGATTACTTAGAATATTTAGGATTAACAGAAAAAACGGGAAGTCCAAGAGAGGTTATACAATTAGGATTTAAACAAGGAATAATAGAAGATGGTGAAATGTGGATACAAATGATGCTTTCAAGAAATTTATTATCTTATTTATATAATGAAGATACATCAAGAGAAATATATGAGAAGATAAAAAATGAATACATAGATTTGTTTGTAAAGTTGAAAGATAAATTTGAAAATATATAGGCATATGTAAATAAAAAAAGTATATGTATTACTTAAATACACATACTTTTTTTATTTTGCTCAAATGTATCTATATACATAATTTATATTTTTTGAAAAGCCATATTAATTGGCATATTTGATTGAAGTTGTAATTGTTATTTTAGTAGGTCATAGAATGTTTTAAATTTATATCCCTCCGATTTTATAAGATTAATAGATTCTTCTAAGACATCATATGTTTTATTAACATCGCCTGTATCATGCATTAGAATTACAATAGTACCTTTATTTTTAATGCTGCTTTTTAGATTAGATATAAGTTCAGAGTTTGAGTATTTTTTCATAGAATCATTATTTAAAGCATTCCAATCTATATATGTATAATCTATTTCTTCTAAATATTTTAGAGCTTTTTTCTTATCAGAGTAATGTATTTTACTCATAGAACCATTTGGAAATCTAAAAATGTGAGAACAATAACTATCTTTACCAATAGCTTTTGCAATTTCTTTATCTGTTTCTAATATTTCGTTTATAAAGTCTTGTTTGCTTTTATAAAGTTTTGAATTATTATGAGAATAACCATGATTTGCAATAAAGTGACCATCTTCATAGGCTTGTTTTACTAACTCTGGATATTCTTCGACATGTTTTCCAACAACAAAAAAGTTTGCAAGTATATTATTTTGTTTTAATATGTCTAGTACTTTTGGGGTAACAACTTTGCTGGGACCATCATCAAAAGTTAAATAAGCGATTTTTTCATTGCTTTCATATATATTTTGTATTTTATTTTTTATTTCACTAGATAAAAAATTTCTTGAAGGATCTGCATGGCTATTATTATTATCTAAATATATAAATACAATTGTAGAAAATAATAGAATTACTAAAATTATATATGAATATTTTTGTATTGTTTTTTTATTCATAATTAAAAGTTTCATAACAACATCTCCTATATTATATATATAAGAAAAGATGCAAAGAATTACTAAAATTAAATTATTGTTAATAGTCAGTTACTAGATAATGGGTGGTTTAAAATTAGCCGTCAAAACTCCATATATATAAATGTTTTTGAGATATAATGGTTTCCTTACATAATTTAAGAAATTCTAAGCCAATTTTCGGCACCCTTTCTGTGCTCTTTTCTTTTTTTAAAAAGAAAAGCCACGAACAATTTCCAAAAATTTCGCTAAGAATTTCTAAAATTATTCCAGTCAAACATTATATCTCAAAAACATTTATATATATGGAGTTTTGACTACTCTACAATGTTAAAGTATTATCCTGTAACACCAGTCAGCCTAAAATAATCAAAACAGCTTGAAAAATTTATACTTGTATGATATAAAAGAATAGAATAAATATCAAAAAGAAAGAATAGAGAAAAATGAAAAACATAAAAGATTATAATTTGGAAGATTTAAAAAAAGAGATAATAAATATTGGAGAAAAAGGGTATAGAGCAGAGCAGATTTTTAAATGGCTATATGTAGATAAAGTAACAAGTTTTGACGATATGACCAATCTTTCTTTAGAATTAAGAGAAAAATTAAAGACGAATTTTTCAATTTGTAATTTCAATATATTAAAAAAGCAAGAGTCATCAGATGGAACAAAAAAATATTTATTTGATGTTTTAGATGGTAATGCAATAGAAACAGTTTTAATGGAATATCATCATGGAAAAACAATTTGTGTATCATCACAAATAGGATGTAAAATGGGATGTAAATTTTGTGCATCAACAGGAATCAAATTTGTTAGAAATTTAAGTTCAGGAGAAATTATAGAGCAAATTTTAGCAGTAGAGCAAGATACAAAATCTAATATTTCGAATGTTGTTTTTATGGGAATAGGAGAACCTTTAGATAATTATGACAATGTAATAAATGCAATTAGAACAATGAATAATCCTAAAGGTTTAAATATAGGAGCAAGACATATTAGTGTATCTACTAGTGGATTAGTACCAAGAATATATGATTTAGCAAATGAGAATATACAATGTACTTTATCTATATCGCTACATGCAACTAATAATGAAAAAAGAAGTGAAATGATGCCTGTTAATTTAAGATATAATATAGAAGAATTAATGAAGGCGTGTAAGGATTATATAAAAATAACTAATAAAAGAATATCATTTGAATATGCACTAGCAAAAGATAATAATGATAATTTAGATGATGCAAAAGAATTAGTTAATTTATTAAAAGGTATGATTTGTCATGTTAACTTAATACCAATTAATAAAATAGAAAACGGTAAGTTTACTAAAAGTACAAATGAAAACATAATAAAATTTAGAGATTATTTAAATTCAAAGGGAATTGTAGCAACAATACGAAGAGAATTAGGTTCGGATATAGACGCAGCATGTGGACAATTAAGAAGAAAGAACCTAAAATAGGAGGAATATATGAAAGTTTTTGCTAAATCAGATATAGGAAAAGCAAGAGATATGAATCAAGATTATTATTATGTATCAGATCTAGAAGAGCAAATAAAATTATTTGTTTTGGCAGATGGAATGGGTGGATATAATGGTGGAGAAATTGCAAGTAGTCTTGCAACAACTTCTGTAAAAAATTATATTTCTAAAGGCCTTCTTGCTGACCTTACTCCATATATGGATAAAGATGATGTTATCAACAAGGATTATTTTATAGACGGTATTCTTGATAAAACTGCCGTAGACGGTAAGCAGTATTATCTTATGAATTCATTTTCCATATGGACAATTGCAGGGAAGGCTTCTGAGCTTGCACAGTACAAAGATAACTGGTCGATGGATTCGTTTATTGAATATTATAAGTCAAAGCCTGAAGGTACAATGATGTTTGAGTTTGATTCAAAAGAGTTGATTTTTTCATTATTATTTGAACAGCAATTTAATTCGTATGTAAATTGGGATACAGGAGAGGTAACGTTTGACAGCGATACATTTAAAAAGTTTTTGGAATTCTGCAACACGTTTCCTAAATCAGAAGAAGGCATGTATGATGATATGAGCCAGGATACTCATAAGCTGATTAAAGAAGGCAAGCAGTTATTTGAATATGTATATATATCTTCATTAGATGATATTACGCTTCAGACAAAGCTTTTTGATGATGACATTGAATTTATAGGATATCCGGGAGCAGCAGGAAACCGCGCATATATAGCATACCCAAGAGGGTGTCTTTCAATAAGCAGTACGGCAAAAAATCAGGATGCGGCATGGGAATTTATAAAGCATGTATTTATGGAACAAGCCAAAGGAGTTAATGCAGATGTGTATAATATTCCTACATCAAAAGCGTTGTTTGACAATATGATAAAAAAGGCTACGACAACGGAGGCTTATACGGATGAAAACGGCAATCTCGTTGAACCGAGAAATACTACTATGGGTTATAATGATTTTGAAGTAGAGATAGGACCTGCTACCGAAGCGGAGGTAAATACGTTAAAAGAGCTTATAAATAATGCGGGTGGAATTATATCAGGAACCGGCAAAGTTCAGGAAATGGTCAGTGAGGAAGTATACAAATATTTTGAAGGTCAGAAATCACTTGATGAGACCGTAGATATTGTTCAGGATAAGATGAAAAAATATATTAGTATCGACATTGGAGGAACCGCGATTAAATATGGAATTATCTGTGAAAATGCTGAAATCATGATGAAGGAAACCATGAAAACAGAAGCTGAAAAAGGTGGTTCTGCAATTTTGGAAAAAGTTTTTGTAATTGTAGAAAAACTACAAGGACGAATTCAGGAAAAAGCTTCTGGAATTTGCATTTCAACGGCAGGAATGGTTAATACAGAACAAGGTGCTATTTTTTATTCGGCACCATTAATTCCAAACTATACAGGAATGCAGTTTAAAAAGCTATTAGAAGATAAATTTAAAATTCCTTGTGAAGTAGAAAATGATGTAAATTGTGCAGGACTTGCTGAATATCGTTCAGGTGCAGCAAAAGGAAGTCATGTGGCACTAATTCTTA
>OJMO01000016.1_pt1 | contig 137361 bp, 173 predicted proteins | sample 1597241 | NCBI WGS metagenome assembly OJMO01 (sample SAMEA2452129, study PRJEB22498) | human gut metagenome | biome: human feces; feature: human gut; material: feces | place: Australia | collected 2012 | reverse complement strand
TTAAAGCGGTACGCGAGCTGGGTTCAGAACGTCGTGAGACAGTTCGGTCCCTATCCGGCGTGGGCGTAGGATATTTGAGAGGAGCTGTCCTTAGTACGAGAGGACCGGGATGGACAAACCTCTGGTGTATCTGTTGTTTTACCAAAGGCATGGCAGAGTAGCCAAGTTTGGCAGGGATAAACGCTGAAGGCATCTAAGCGTGAAGCCCCCCTCAAGATAAGATATCCCATCTTCGGAGTAAGACCCCTTGAAGACTACAAGGTTGATAGGCTTTGTGTGTAAGTGCGGTAACGCACTCAGCTGAGAAGTACTAATAGGTCGAGGACTTATCCTTAGAGGTTTCTAAGAGATAAGCTTTAGAAGATACCTCTTTCTGTGTGAAATTCTGAAGGTACAGAATAAAACGTACCGGGAAAATTTAACGCTGCAGCAGGTGTTAAATTTTTTCTGTATATAGGGGATTGGTCAAATGGTATGATAGGAGTCTCCAAAACTTTTGGTGGGAGTTCGATTCTCTCATCCCCTGTTTGTTAGACGTCAGAAACCTTGTAAAACCAAGGGCTCTGGCGTTTTTTGTTTGTGAAAAAACAAAATCCGTAATAATTACGGAACGAAAATCAAGGAGCAATATACTTCATGTATGAACTTAAGAGACAGTTTTCTACTGTTGAATACAGAGAGAAAACACATGTGTATCAGACAGGAGGTATATGATATGATGTAGACAGGGTCCGCGGCATATGCCGTGGACTTTATTCTTTATGAGCAAATTTTAACGTAATATGTTAATATAGAAAAAGAATAGAGATGACTGAGGTTGAGGAACTATGAGAATAATACACTGTGCGGATATCCATCTTGATTCGGCCCTGAGTGCACATCTTGGAAGAGAAAGAGCCAGAGGCAGAAGAAATGAGATACTTAACACATTCAGGAAAATATTCGGGTATGCTGCAGAGAATGACGTGCAGGCGGTAATAATAGCGGGGGATCTCTTTGATTCAGAGACAGTGTCTGCCACGACGATAAATGTTGTTCTGGGGGAGATAGCAAAGTATGCTGACATAGATGTGTTCTATCTGAGGGGAAATCATGACCCGGATGAAAGCTTATTTGCGGGGCGGAGACTCCCAGAGAATCTGTATTTATTCGGAGATGAGTGGACGCAGTATCAGCTTAAGGGATCACGTATAGTGATCGCGGGCGCTGTGCTGAATGACGAAAACTGCAACAGCATATATGATGGACTCGAACTGGATGAGAACGATATAAATATTGTCACACTCCACGGCCAGGAGCAGGAATATGGCAGGGCTCGCAACATGAATGATGTATGCCTGAAGAAACTCAGGGGAAGAGGCATAGATTATCTGGCACTGGGACATGTGCACGGAAGAAAGCTGGAAAGCCTTGATCACAGGGGATTCTACTGCTATCCGGGATGTCTGGAGGGCAGGGGCTTTGACGAGTGTGGTGAGCACGGCTTTATGGTGCTTGATGTGGATGAGAGGAGGCATACGGTTGAGACCGAATTTGTGTCATTTGCCTATAGAAGGCTGTTCGATGTGGAAGTGGACGTGACAGGGGCAGAGTCAAGCTCTGATGCGGCGGACATGATCGCAGACAGACTGTATCAGGAACTGCCGGGGACAATGGAAGATGAGTCCAGGGACATGGTGAGGGTATCCATTACAGGCGCGGTAAATGTTGAGAGCGAGATAAACACGGATTATCTGACTAAGCAGTTTCAGGATTCGTTCTACTATATGGAGATCTTGGATCACACGGATTTTCAGGTGGATTACACGAGGTATATGAATGATGCGTCCCTCAAGGGCGAATTCGTGAGGAAGGTCATGGGGCAGGATATGAGTGAAAATGACAAGGCATATGTGATCCAGACAGGACTCAGGGCTCTTGCGGGCGAGGAGATATTTTAAGTATGAGATTGATATCTTGTTATATAGATGGATTTGGCAAATTGAATAACATGGAAGTCCAGTTCGAGGATGGGATAAATACATTTGTCCAGGATAATGGCTGGGGTAAGTCGACTCTTGCTGCTTTTATCCGGGTCATGCTGTATGGCTTCGACGGTGAGACGAAGAGAAATGACATTGAGAATGAAAGAAAAAGATATCGTCCGTGGTCGGGGGCTGCCTATGGCGGAGACCTGGTATTTGAGAGCAGGGGCAGAAACTACAGGGTTCAGAGGACATTTGGCGCGAAGAAGAGCGATGACAAATGCGTGATATACGACGAGGCGACTCATGCTGTGACAGGAATGTTCACGGATAAGCTTGGGGAGGAGCTGTTTCATGTGGATTCTGCGTCATTTGTGAGAAGTATGTACATAGGGCAGGATGACTGCCGGACCTGGGCGACGGATGGGATAAGTGCTAAGCTTGGTAATATCGCTGACAGCACGGATGATATAAGCAATTATGAGAATGCCAGACAGATACTGAAGAATGTTATAAACAGGCAGTCGCCAACCAAGCGGACGGGGGAACTGTACAGGAGAAAATATGAGCTTGATGGGATGCGTGAGCAGGTCAGGGAGCTTGATGGAATAGACAGAAGTATAAATGAGCTGAATAAAAATATCCGTGAGATAGAAATGCAGAATCAGAACCGGATGAGGCGGCAGAGACAGAAAGCCGTTGTAAAGCATGAACCGTTGAAGCCGGAATCAGCGAAGCCAGAGGCAGATAATGCAGAAAAACTAGAAAGCATTGGAAGTAGCATAAATAATAAAAAACGTGGCAGTAAATATATCATGACAGGATTTTGTGCGTTGATCGCAGCACTTTTATCTCTGGGGATGTGGAAATTTATGCTTGGAATAGAAGAACCTGACGATATGGCTATGATTATATTTGTTGTATGTGCAGGTATGTTTTGTGTACTCGGAATCTACTACATTATACGCGGGATAAATGAAAAGATTTGGCACAGGAAGAATAAGGTGGAAGAGCCGGGGGATGCCGCTGATGATACCAGATCGGACGGATCAGATGATATATATACAGCCGATGACGAATCCGATATGGATGAGGAGATGTCGGTCTATATGGCAGAAAACATGAGACTTGGTGAGTATGCCAGGGAACTGGCGGAGCTCAAGCTTCGAAGACAGGAGATAGCTGCTGTGACGGCATCGTTGGCGGATAAGAAAAAGGCTTTGGAAGACGATCTGCACAGATACGAGCTCAACGTAAAGGCGTACGAGCTGCTGGGTGAGGCCAGGGATACATTTGCAGTGGGACATTCGGTGCCGGTCATGGAGGCATTTGACAGGTATTATGAGTGCGTTACAGGAGAGCATGCAGGAAATGTACAGGCGGTCCCGGATATGACAATCAGGTACAGAGAGCAGGGAATGTACAGGGATTCTCAGACCTTGAGCTCGGGACTGGCGGATATCCTCGGAGTGTGTGTAAGAGTTGCAATAGTGGACAGCATGTATCAGGATGAAAAGCCGATGCTCATAATGGATGATCCATTTGTCAATCTTGATGACAGAAATATGGCGGGGGCGAAGAAATTTGTGGAGAAGATATCGGAAAAATATCAAATATTGTATTTTACATGCAGCCAAAATCGTGTACTATAGATACATAATAAATACTCAGGAGGAAGTATGTTGCGAACAATAAGGAAGGGATTGTATAAGTCGAATAACGTAAGATTTCTTGCTCTGCTCATCGCTGTGGCATTTGTTCTGCTGACGGAGATGGCGTGTGTGGGGAACATGACGGCCAAAGCGGAGACTGCAGGGGATGTGGCTGCATCTGTATATGCGGATACGGAGGTTCCGGGGGTGGCGACGCCTACCAGCGTGGTGGAGAAAACAGCACTTAAGATGAACAGCAGTACATATGTGTTTACGAACTCCACCGATGGCATGTTCAGACTCAGCTTTGCGGAGGGCGAGAGTTACTTCATTGGTTCAGGTGAGGACAGTGATACACTTATCACATACGCACTGATAAGATATAACTCCAAGTTTTATCTTGTCGCAGCGGATGACAGCGATGCAAATGTGGAGTATAACGGAAGCTACACAGACACCAGCTTTGAGATGCTGAAGTCAGCGAATTATAATTCTTCAAGCAGATATGTCAACATGAGCGTTAAGAGCGGCAATACCATAGAGCTCAAAAAGTTTACATTTGCCAGGGACTATTCTGTAGCTCTGACAGGATATTACAATGGAGTGTATTATACCGAGGGCAGTCCGGCGACAGGACTGTTCACAAGATCCGGGTACTGTGATTACTTTGTGAGTGGCAAGGCTGTTGTGGGAGATGGCTGGTACAAATATGGCAGCAGTTCACCGGCAGGGGAGCTTGTCGACGCGGATATATCCGGAAGCATGTCTGGAAATGATGTGAAGTATATCCAGCTTTTTGATGGACATGTTGTGAGCGCTTATCACGGCAATTATTTCTACAGCTATAATGGAACAGTCAGGATCACCGTCAAGAATAAGGCTGTCATGGTAAATAATATAAAAGTCCTGTTTGACAAGAATGGAAATGCGTACAAGGGACTCAGAACAGAAAATTCCAGAGTGTACTACTACGAAGCGGGTATTCCGGTCAAGAACGTGGTGAAGCAGTTTGGAGAAGACTATTATTACTTTGGAAGTGACGGCGCTGCGGTGAGATCGACCTGGATCACATCAGGAAACTGCGTGTATTATTTTGCGGTGGACGGCAAGGCAGTAAGGCGGATGCAGTCGGGAAGACTGTACCAGTATTCGTCGGGGAAATGGATCAGTACGGCAACCGGTGTATACGAGGTAAACAGAAGATATTATTACTTTGTGAACGGTGCGAAGAGCAACGTCACGAAGTGGTATGAGATCTCAAGGGATAAGAAGTATTACATAAGAAACGGAGAGGCAACCTATTTTGTACAGGTGGACGGCATAAGATACAGATGTCAGAAGGTGGCGAGCGAGGGCGGCTGGACGGCTGCGGTGAATGCGTGGATACCTTCATTTGGACATGTTGTGCTCCACACGGACAGCACGGGAATATCTGATGCGATATATTACAGATCGACACATACTGTATCGGGATATGCAGACACGTACAGAGTATTCTCGAATAACAGATGGATAGTAAAGAAGAATTCTGTGGTGAGACTGCAGGACAACTGCAGTTACTTTGGTAAAACAGGTAAGGCTGTCAGAACAAAGGGCTGGCAGACGATTAGTGATTACAGTGCGGCTTATGTAGGCGATGAGGGAACTGTAACTGAATATGTGTATTATGACGAGAGTACAGGATATTCCGAGTACAGAAGTGGCAAGCTGCTCAACGACAAGTCTGAGGGCCTTAAGAATGCCAAGATCAACAACAAGAAGGTGTATTATTTCAGCGATGCAAATGGACGCTGCAGTAAACTCACGAAGATAGTAGTGGGTGATGTGGAGTATGAATTTGACAGTTGGGGAAGATGCTTCAAGACAGATTCGATAAGCTGGGATTTTGATGAATGGATGAAGAGGGTTGTCAATGAATATCTGGGCAAGACAGGAATCTACTGCAATGTATTTGTGGCAAATGCGCTTAGATACGCAGGCAGCAGCACTCCGGGAAGTGATATGTCAGTCAAGTACACTGACTTTGCAAATGGCGGATTCGTGATCAGTTCATCAAATATATGCTCAGACTGGGCACTCCGCAAGGTCATCGCCAAGGCGATTCTGGCGCAGAATGGAAGCTGGGGTGAGGCGACGGATTACGAGCTCACAGCGGACAGGGAGGACTTCTCATACGATGTGCTCCTGCCTGGTGATATAGTTGTCTACTATACGAATGGAGAGCCGACCCATGTCGGAATCTATTTTGGAAAGTTCTCTTCAGCGACTGCACTTAAGCAGTATCTGAGAAAGCTTGGAGTTCCGGCTTCGGCATGTGAGGCATATGTGCATGACTGGGGTTCTAACAGCGGAAATAAGCCTGAATACTGGATCATTCAGGGTGGAATGGGCAGCAGCGATCAGGTCTATATAAGCAATTCTGCATATGATCTGTCGGGACAGTATGCCATGAAGATAATTCATGCGAGACATTAGAATGTAGAGAGATTGACATAAATGTACAGGGAACTGTGCATGAGACATGTATGAACAATAGATGTACAGGAGACTGTGCATGATAACAAAGAAAACACCATATATGAATACGGTGAGTGGATACCTTATATGGATCCTCTTTGCTGTAGTCGTATATGGTGTTTTTGGTATTTGTTGATATAGTTAAGCCTGCAGGTTTGACATGAGCGATCCCGCCATCAGTCCTCCTCGGACAGTTCCTCCCATTTCGTGTAGAGCTCGTTGAGTTCTGTGTCGGCTTCGTTCCTCTGCTTTGTGAGGTCGTTCAGCAGACCGACATTTGTGGCGTTCTCAGGAAGAAGAAACTGTTCATCGATCTCTGCGATCCTGTTCTCAAGTTCCTCGATGGATGCCTCAAGCTTCTTCAGGTCATTTGCCTTCTTGCGCTGCCTTGCCGCCTCAGCTTTGCTTTCCTGCCATGAGAGCTTGGCCTGTGAGACAGCGAGAGCGGTCTGGGCCGGTGCGTCAGAGACTCCGCTTATTGGAGTGAATGGACTTACTAAATCTGTGGAATACGTTCTGTGGGTCTCGTAGTAATCGTAATTGCCTATATAGCTTGTGAGCTGTTTGTCCCTTAACTCGATGATCCTTGTGGCCGTCTGGTTGATGAAGTATCTGTCGTGGGATACATACAGGACAGTGCCGGTGTAGTTCCTTATGGCATTCTCCAGTATCTCTTTTGATGTGATATCCAGGTGGTTCGTCGGCTCATCCAGAATAAGAAAGTTGGCTGAAGAGAGCATCAGTTTGGCAAGGGACACACGTCCACGCTCGCCACCTGACAGATCCTGTATCCTCTTGAACACGTCCTCACCTGTGAAGAGGAATGCCGCAAGGACATTACGGATTCTGGTGTTGGACAGATCAGGGTAGGCGTCGCTTATCTCATCGAATATGGTGTTGGACATCGTGAGTACCTGATGTTCCTGATCGTAGTAACCGATCTTGACGCGTGATCCAAGTATGATAGCTCCGGCATCTTTGGATACAAGCCTGTTGATCATCTTCAGTATGGTTGTCTTTCCGGTTCCATTTCCACCTATCAGGGCGACGTGTTCGCCACGTTTGATATCCATATCTATTCCTGAGAACAGATTATTGTCGCCAAATGATTTGGAGAGTCCTTCGATCGTAAGAACATCCTCGCCGCTTAAGACATTTGGCTCAAGAGTGATCCTCATCTCGGATGCAACCTCGGTTGGCTTGTCGAGACGTTCTATACGTGAGAGCATCTTTTCACGGCTCTCTGCACGTTTGATGGACTTCTCACGGTTGAACTGCTTGAGCTTCGTGATGACCTCCTCCTGATGCTTGATCTCCTGTTGCTGGTTGAGATATGCCTTCATCATGTTCTCACGGATCTCTGCACGCTTTTGTGCGAAGTAGGTGTAGTTGCCATTGTATACCTGGCTGTGGCCATTGTCGAGCTCGACTATCTTGGTCACGATCTTGTCGAGGAAATAACGGTCGTGGGAGACGATGATGACGCTTCCCTGGTAGGATGACAGGAAGCCCTCAAGCCATGAGATGGATTCCATGTCCAGATGGTTTGTCGGCTCATCGAGGATGATGATATCCGGCTTCACCATGAGGAGTCTGCCGAGTGCAAGTCTTGTCCTCTGGCCACCGGACAGAGAGTCCGTGTGGCGGTCATAATCCTCCTTGGAGAAACCTAGTCCTTTGAGAACTCCATTTGCCTCGCTCTCACAGCTATAGCCGTTCTTATATTCGAATTCGTGGGTGTAGCGGTTGTAGAGCTCCAAAGATTTCTCAAGCTCCTCACCGGACTGCTCAGCCATAGTGTGTTCAAGTTCGCGCATCCTGTCCTGAAGCTCAAGGATAGGCTTTAGTGCATCCATCATGACTCCGCGGACAGTGGTGTTGTAATTGCTCTCCTGATACTGGGACAGATAGCCGATGGTCCTGTCCTTTGACACTATGACCTGACCGGAGTCAGCACTTTCCTCACCCATTATTATCTTGAGAAGAGTGGTCTTGCCGGCGCCGTTTATGCCGACTATAGCCATTTTCTCCTTTTCCTCAAGATGAAAAGAAATATTGTCCAATATAACATCTGTGCCAAATGCTTTGCAGATGTTCTGACAGTCTAAAATCATAATTTAACCTCTCATTTGTGTTCTAGCCTTTTAATTATATATACAAGCCTTTACTTTCGCAAGAAAATGGAGTGGATTTTATACTATAAGGGTGGAATTGCACTGTTTTTTATAAAATGTTCATATTATTTTAAGCAAAATACACAATTATTGTGATATACTAGATAAAAATATGCGTGGATATAGGAAAGACGCCGCAGGGCGGATTGATATATAATTACAGAAAAGGAATGATGGAATGGATTATAGCATCTATGACTATAATAGTGACGAGAAGCTTCTTCAGGAACAGGAGATAGAGGAGATCAACAATGTGAAGATGAGTCTGCTCAACACTCTTGTCACGAAGCTGAACAATGCGGGAATATATTTTAACAGTACATCGAGAATCAAGTCAGAATCGTCACTTCTGCACAAGCTGGAGACTGGTAAATACTCCATGCAGGAAGGTGGAAGAAAGATTCAGGATATCATAGGTATACGAATCAACCTGTTCTATCTGGAGGACATGGATATATGTGAGAAGATACTTGAGGAGACGTTTCTTCTGGACAATTGGTCCAAGACGAAGAATGAGGAGAACAAATTTGAGGCACAGAAATGTAACGGTGTGTTTAGGATACCGAGCAAATATCTGCGAAACATACCTGCAAGTGTGTGGAACAAGCCATTTGACCAGACATTTGAGGTACAGCTCAGGACGGTGCTCTTCGAGGGTTGGCATGAGATAGAGCATGAGATGAGATATAAGTATAAGCTGGGTTCTGATTCCAAGGAGACCGATCTGTGGACTGGACATGAGGATCTGTCCAGAGTCATGAACAGTATCATAGCCAATCTGGAGCTGTGCGACTGGTCTATCATGCAGATTTTCAACAGTATTCACGACTCACAGTACAAGGAGAAGAACTGGGAGAATGCCATAAGAAGCAAATACAGGCTCAGGATCACGCAGGATCCGCTTAAGCCTGAACTCAGGGAATATCTGGACAACAATCCGGATATCGTGGCGCAGTTCCACACTGTGAGCAAGCGCGAACTGGTTGAGATACTGCTCAACAAGAAGTATCACAAGGAGCTGACTCCTGACAGAGTTATTTATCTGATCAACAAGGAGATAGTCCACAACGAGTATATATCAAGGCTGCTTGACAAGGAGCAGTTCGTTCCAGCGGTCAGACCAGAGGTGAAGACTGAGATAAAGCCTATGGTTCCGAATGTTGTGTACAGCCACAGGGTAGGAATACCTGCGGCGGGTTATGACAAGGCGTGTGAGATCATATACAAATGGGTCAGAGAGCACATCAGTATGGTGTTCCCACAGATGCCCGAGGAACTCACGAGTGTGGATTATTCCACCATAGGATATAAGGTATATATAACATATGAGGCCGGTGAGTTTCATATGGATTTCCAGCACATAAGCAATTCAGAGGCTGGTGTTATATGGCATGTGACAGTGGATATGGTGAGTGCCGGGGATATATATGATGTGAATGTGGAGAACATATGTGAGACCATCAACGTCAAGGAGAGAAGATACAGCAGGCCAAAGTTCATGAAGGATATGTTCAATCAGGTTGGCTTTGTAGACGCCGGGATAGTCATGGAGGAGGGATCAAGCCCTGAGGAGATCAGCTATGACAAGCTGAATGCGATTGTTGAGAGCCCTGACAGATATATGCCGATCATAGTCATAGTGAAGCCGGATGAGATACCGGACTGGGCGATAGACTGTGATGGATATATACTCAGAACGGATATGCTGAAGAAGACCCTCAACGGTTTGTGTCATGTATATCTGTGCAGTGGAGACTGCAAGAAGCGCTACGAGGAGGAGTACGGTAAGGAATCCGTGGATGGTGGAGTTATGATGTGGGAGAAGAACAGTAACTACCCGATATTCTACTCCATGGATATCATCAACCAGAGCTTCTTCGAGGAGGTAAACCACAGCATCAATGAGAATGTGGAGTACGAGAAATCCTTCAGATATTCGCTGAGAGAACAGGTTCACGATGAATATCTGAAATAACACAGAGGTAGGCAGACCATGAAGAAATGGTACAGGATAGCAGCCGTAGTGGTTGTCATGGTGGCTGTGATTGCTATGGTCATCATATCAGGCGTGAGACGGTCAGGTGAAAGTGAATATACAAGGAACACGATCACCATGGGAACGGCTGCGTCATTTACAGTGTATGGAAGCCATGGCAGTGAGAATATAGACGGGATGCTGAAGCTCATAGACAGCCTGGACAAGGATGTGCTGTCATGGCGCTCAGCGGACTCTGAGATATACAGGGTGAACAACACATATAAGCCTGATGAGGATATCACGGTGAGCAGCGAGCTTGCGGGTGTGCTGAAGCAGACGCTTGACATATCGAGGGCTCATGACGATCTGTTGGATATCACCATACGGCCTTTGGCGGATGTGTGGGGGATAGAAGATGGCAGGACAGAGATTCCATCACAGGCGGATATAGACAGTGCACTGAGGCTGGTGGATGTGTCAAAGGTAAGTGTGGATGGCGATACGTTAAGGATATCAGAGCCTGGTATGATGCTTGATCTGGGCGCAGTCGGCAAGGGATATGGCTGCGACATGGCAGCAGAGTATCTCAAGGGTACTGATGCGGCCGGTGCATGTGTGGCCCTGGGCGGAAGTATAGTTGTGTACGGAAGCAAGCCTGATGGTACAGCCTGGAAGGTCGGTGTCAAGGATCCGAGAGCCGGAGCGGGAACGACCATGGGTGTCATAAGCTTTGGCGATGGGGAGACGGCATTTGTATCCACATCGGGAGATTATGAAAAGTATTTTGAGCAGGATGGCAGGAGATACCACCACATACTTGATCCCCGGACAGGATATCCGGCATGGAATTGCACTATAGCGGCCACGGTAGTGTGTGATAACGGACTGACCAGTGACGCCTTGTCCACACTGTGCATGCTGATGGATAAGGATAAGGCTATGAAGACCATTCAGGAGTATGGTGCGGAGGCCGTCATCATAGATGAGGATAAGAATGTGTATGTCAGTGAAGGCCTGAAGGACCGATTCACCATAACGGCAGAAGACTATAAATTGGCAGAGTGATGTGAAGATATGGCAGGATGGTTTAGAAAAAAAGATCTGATATTGTGTGTAGTCCTTTTAGTAGCGGGAATTATATGCTGGCTTGTCATGCGGCTTGTGCTTCCGACGGGCAATACCGCGGATGTGTATATAGATGACAAACTGGTGCAGACCATAGACATGACAGTCAACGATACCTATGAGTTCAACACGGACAGGGGCAGCAACACTGTTGTGGTTGAATCTGGGAAGATCAGTGTCGGTGATGCGGACTGCCCGGATAAGGTGTGTGTGAATATGGGCTGGAAGAGCAGGAGAGGAGAGACTATAACCTGTCTTCCGCACAAGCTTGTCATAGAGATACAAGGTGGCAGGGAAAGAGATATAGATGTGCAGTAGAGATAAAAATGATCAGAAAAGTTCAGAGACGGCGGTGGATAGAATGCATGGCTGGAGTACAAAAAGGATCACATACACAGGTATGTTCGTGGCCATAGCCATGGTATTTTCCTATCTTGAATCCATGATCCCGGTGAATATAGCTGTTCCGGGAATCAAGCTGGGACTTGCAAATATGGTCACCATAGTTGTCATGTACAGGCTGAGGATATCAGATGCGTGGATAGTGTCACTGGTGAGAGTGGTGCTGTCATCGCTGTTGTTTGGCAATATGACGGTTATGGTATACAGCATGGCGGGAGCGGTGTTGTCACTTCTGGTCATGACGCTTTGCAGGAAAAAGGATCTGTTTGGTCTCCTTGGAACGAGCATACTGGGCGGAGTGAGCCACAACGCAGGGCAGATAGCAATGGCAGCACTTTTCATGAAGAGTGGAAATATCATGTTGTATATGCCGGTGCTGTGCATATCGGGAACTATAGCCGGTGTGTGCATAGGCCTGGCGGGGGCTGTGCTTGTCAGAAAGCTTCCGTCCATAGAATATTAGAATGATATCCGAATGAATTTATAAATGATCACATGTAAGATACAGAAAAGACATAAGTGTCTATATCTTATATGTGATCGTTTTTTATGCGGATAAGCATAAGAATTTCCATATTTTAAAATGATAATATATCCCCATTTAGGTTGTTTTTGAGGGCTTAAAGCGTTATTATATAGGGAGATTTTTTTAATAAAAATATATAAGGAAAAGAGGTAGAACATGGGTTTGTTAACATTTCTGGGCGGAATTCATCCATATGAAGGCAAAGAATTGTCAATGGAAAAGCCTGTCAGAGAATACCTTCCAAAAGGTGACTGCGTGTACCCACTGAGTCAGCATATAGGGGCACCGGCCACACCTATAGTGAAGAAGGGCGACAGAGTCCTAGTTGGTCAGAAGATTGCGGAGGCCAGTGGCTTCGTGTCAGCGAATATACATTCATCCATATCGGGAAAGGTCAAGGCGATCGAGCCGAGATATGTGCCTGGTGGATCAAAGGTTGAATCAATAGTTGTAGAGAATGATGGCCTGTTTGAGGAGATCGACTTTGCAGCAAATGTAAAAGATCTGTCCACTCTGTATAGAGAGGATGTGAAGGAGATCATAAAGGAGGCCGGAATAGTAGGAATGGGCGGCGCCGGTTTCCCTGCAAATGTCAAGCTGTCCCCGAAGAACGAGGATGCGATCGACTACATAATAGTAAATGGCGCAGAGTGTGAGCCATATCTTACTTCGGATTACAGAAGGATGATGGAGGAACCGGACAAGCTGATACTGGGACTTGAGATATGTATCAATCTGTTTGATCATGCAAAGGGAATCATCGCAATAGAGGATAATAAGCCAGAGGCAATAGAACTTCTCAGGGATAAGGTAAAGGACAATGACAAGATCGAAGTCCATGTGATGAAGACCAAGTACCCTCAGGGTGCCGAGCGTCAGCTCATATATGCTAACACTGGAAGATATGTCAACTCCAAGATGCTTCCAGCGGATGCTGGATGTATAGTTCACAATGTTGATACCATCGTGTCCATATATGAGGCAGTTATAGAGGGAAGGCCACTCTACACAAGGATAGTCACCATAACAGGTGATGCCATAGAGAATCCATGCAATCTTATGGTGAGGATAGGAACAAACTGTCAGGAGCTTATAGAGGCTGCGGGTGGATTTAAGGATGGTGTGGTTCCTGAGAAGGTGATCTCAGGCGGTCCTATGATGGGAAAGGCACTTTTCTCATTGGATGTTCCTGCAACCAAGGGAGTGTCGGCACTGCTGTGTATGACACATGACGAGGTGGCAGACCTTGAACCGAGCAACTGTATCAGATGCGGACGCTGTGTTGATGTGTGTCCGGGACGTATTGTTCCTTCGATGCTTGCTTCACTGGCTGAGCATGGGGATACAGAGGGATTCCTTGCTCACAACGGAATGGAGTGTTGTGAGTGTGGATGCTGTTCGTATGTGTGTCCGGCGAAGAGACATCTGACACAGACCATTGCGGGAACAAGAAAATCCATCATTGCGAATAAAAAGAAGTAGGAGGTGTACACATTGGATAATACATTTAAGATTTCGTCATCTCCACATGTCAGAGATAAACGAAGTACACAGAGCATTATGCTGGATGTGATCATTGCTTTGCTTCCGGCAACCGTATTTGGAATCATCAACTTCGAGCTGAACGCTATGATACTTATACTCACATGCGTGGTCTCATGCGTGCTGTTTGAGTGGCTGTACCAGAAGATGATGAACAGAAAAGTAACCATAAGCGATCTCAGTGCAGTTGTAACAGGACTTCTTCTTGCACTGAACCTCTCACCGGATGTACCGGTGTGGATGGCGATACTCGGAAGTGCATTTGCCATTATAATAGTTAAACAGCTCTTTGGAGGACTGGGATTCAACTTCATGAATCCAGCGCTGGGCGCAAGATGTTTCCTTCTCATATCATTTGCAGGAAGAATGACATCATTCTCGTATGATGGTGTGACAACTGCTACACCTCTTGCAGTGCTCAAGAACACAGGGGATCTGGCAAATGTCAATGTACTCAATATGTTTCTTGGAAATATACCGGGCACCATAGGTGAGACATCAGTTGTATGTTTACTTGTTGGTGCGGCTTATCTTCTGATCAGAAGAGTTATAAAGCCGGTTATTCCATTTACATATATAGGAACATTTGCGGTGCTCATTATGATATATGCGGTTGCATCGGGTAGAGGTTTTGATCTTACATTCCTCGCAGCACACCTGTGCGGTGGTGGTCTGATGCTTGGAGCATTCTTTATGGCAACTGACTATGTTACATCACCTATCACACCTGCGGGTAAGGTTGTGTTTGGTGTGATACTTGGTATACTCACATTCTGTTTCAGAATATACGGAGGATCAGCAGAGGGCGTATCATATGCGATCATATTCTCCAACCTGCTTGTGCCACTCATTGAGAGATGGACACAGCCGAAGAGCTTCGGAGAGGGCGCAGAGCTTGCAGCCCAGGGTGACACAGCCGGAACAAAGTCCAAGATGGACACAAAGTCGATTGTTATAGCAACTATAGCAATCATGATAATCACAGTCATAGCAGGATTTGCACTGGCTTATGTATATAAGATCACAAAGGATCCTATAGCAGTTACAGAGCAGAAAGCAAAGGAAGAGGCATATAAGGCGGTATTCGATGATGCGGATTCGTTTGACAGCTATGCTGACTTTGATGCCGATGCGGCTGCAAAGATCCTGTCAGATGCCGGATATAACGCAGATATAGATGAGATCGTGGAAGCAAAGGGCAGCGATGGTTCAGCACTTGGATATGTTGTGACTGTCACATCACATGAGGCGTATAGTGGAGACCTTCAGCTTGCCATGGGAGTCAGAGCGGATGGAACGACAAATGGAATTTCATTCCTGTCACTCTCAGAGACTGCAGGACTTGGTATGGAGGCTGACACAGACAGCTTCAAGTCGCAGTTTGCAGGCAAGAAGGTCGATAAGTTCCAGTACACCAAGTCAGGTGCCACAGTGGACGAGGAGATAGATGCCCTGTCAGGAGCGACCATCACAACAAATGCGGTTACCAATGCGGTGAATGCGGGACTTGAGTATGTGAAGTCCATAAATGGCGGTGCTGCTGATTCATCTGCAGCGTCGAACGGAGGTGACAAGTAATGGGAAAATGTACAGAGCGTTTATATAATGGTATTGTGAAAGAGAACCCGACCTTCGTACAGATGCTTGGAATGTGTCCGACACTTGCGGTTACATCATCAGCCATCAATGGCGCAGGAATGGGACTTACGACCACATGTATCCTGGTGCTCAGTAACTTCATGATCTCAGCACTCAGAAAGGTTATACCTGATAAGGTCAGAATACCATCATTTATAGTTATCATAGCTTCGTTTGTTACTATCATACAGTTTTTGCTGCAGGCGTACCTGCCATCACTCAACAGCAGCCTTGGACTGTATATACCACTTATAGTTGTAAACTGTATCATCCTTGGTCGTGCCGAGGCATATGCTTCCAAGAACAAGGTACTTCCATCTATATTTGATGGACTTGGAATGGGCCTTGGATTTACAGTTGGCCTTACACTTATAGGAATGTTCAGAGAGCTTGTCGGAAAGGGCTGTGTATTTGGATACCAGATACTTGGAGATGGCAACTTACTTCAGAACTCATCGGGAATTATAAAGGGTATAGGCAATGCACTCAGCCTGTACACACCTATAACAATTTTCGTACTTGCACCTGGTGCATTCTTCGTGCTTGCATTCATCATAGCATTTATCAACAAGAGAAATGCAAAGAAGGCAGCCGAGGCACTGGCAAATGGAGAGGAGATCCCGGCAGCATGCAGACCGGACTCATGTGCAGGCTGTATCAATGCAGCATGTTGTGGCAAGCTGGTTTCAGAGACTCCGGCTCCTGTAAAGGCAGCAGAGGCTCCGGCGAAAACTTCAGCGGATGCAAAACAGGTTAAGAAGCAGGAAGAGACACCTGCAGCGGCAGATAAGGATGCAGCAAAGAATACAGCGCCAGAGGCTGACAAGCCAGATGAGGCGAAGAAGGATGAGCCAAGACTCAGCCCATATGCACCGACCAGAGAGTCAGTCCTCGCCGACATAAAGCTTGTTCCGAATGCGACAGGAAAGATGCTTAAGGAGCATGCTGAGGAAGTTCAGCAGGAAAAGACGCCAGATGAGGAGCAGCAGACTGTTACAGAGACTCAGTCAGACAGTCAGGACAATCTCCAGAATGAGAAGTCAACAGAGCAGCCAGCAGCAGAACAGGAAGTAGCAGACAAAGTGGCAGCAGAGCAGCCATCAACGGATCAGCCGACGGAAGCAGAGCAGCCAGAACACTCTGCAGAGAACGAGCCAGCAGATTCCGACATAAAGCTCAAGGAGACAATGGCTCATATAAAGAAGAAAAAAGGAAAGGGAGGTAAGAGATAATGAATATTTTATTGTTAGCCATCGGAGCGGCACTTGTAAATAATGTTATCCTCAGCCAGTTCCTCGGACTGTGTCCTTTCCTTGGAGTGTCCAAGAGTGTCAACACAGCAACCGGAATGGGAGCAGCGGTTGTGTTCGTCATGACCATAGCTTCATTTGTCACCAGCGTTGTGTATTACGGCATACTGAGAAGATTCGGACTTGAGTACCTCAACACCATAGTGTTCATCCTTGTGATCGCAGCACTTGTACAGTTTGTTGAGATGTTCCTCAAGAAGAAGGTCAAGTCATTGTATGAATCACTTGGAGTTTACCTTCCACTGATCACGACCAACTGTGCCGTGCTTGGTATCGCTCTCTCAAATGTACAGAGCGGTTACGGTATACTTGAGAGTACCATCAACGGATGTGGCTCTGCAGTCGGATTTACTATAGCCATAGTGATACTTGCAGGAATCAGAGAGAGACTTGAGCACAGCCCTATACCTGAGGCGTTCAAGGGAACCCCTATAGTTCTCATCACATCAGGTCTTATGGCGATCGCGTTCTTCGGTTTCTCAGGATTGATATAAGGAGGGTGCGGATATGACAGGAATATTGATAGCTGTGGCAGTCGTCGCAGGCGTAGGTATTGTGATAGGTATCCTTCTGGGTGTCGCAGGAGAGAAATTTAAGGTAGAAGTAGATGAGAAAGAAATAGCAGTAAGAGAGCTGCTTCCAGGAAATAACTGCGGTGGATGTGGATATCCGGGATGTGATGGTCTGGCAGCGGCCATCGCCAAGGGTGAGATGCCGCCATCAGCGTGTCCTGTTGGAGGCGAGGCAGTGGCAGCGAAGATCAGTGAGGTCATGGGCGTGGAAAACGCTGAAAATACAAGGTATGTGGCATTTGTCAAGTGTGCAGGAGACTGCGAGAAGGCGAAGGATGTATACGAGTATGTTGGACCAAGGGACTGTAAGCTGGCACAGAACAATCCAAACAGCGGTCCTAAGGCATGTACATATGGATGTACAGGTTATGGCTCATGTAAGGCAGTATGTGAGTTCGGGGCTATTGACATTATAGATGGAATTGCGGTAATTAATAAGGAGAAGTGTAAGGCATGCGGCAAATGTGTCACAGAGTGCCCGAGACACTTGATAGAGCTGGTTCCATATGATGCAGAGAGACTTGTCAGATGTAATTCCCATGACAAGGGTCTTCAGGTCAAGGCAGCCTGCAGCGCAGGATGTATCGGATGTACACTGTGTGCAAGGAACTGTGAGGCTGGAGCCATCACGATAGACAGAAACCTTGCTCACATAGATCCGGAGAAGTGTACAAATTGTGGTGCATGTAAGGCCAAGTGCCCAGTAAAGATAATATCGTAAGAAGGTCCCTCCGAAGGTGGGAGATTTCTTGTGATGACGCGGACGCCGCGCGGAGCGCCTCTAATGCGTCTGCACTATAATATCGTAAGGAGAAAATTATATGAGATGCCCATTTTGCTCAGCAGATGATACAAAGGTTATCGATTCCAGACCAGCGGAGGATGGAAGTGCGATCAGAAGAAGAAGACAGTGTGACGCCTGTGGTAAGAGATTTACCACATATGAGAAGGTGGAGACCATACCTCTCATAGTCATCAAGAAGGACAAGAACAGAGAGACTTATGACCGTTCCAAGATAGAGTCAGGTGTCATAAAGTCATGCCATAAGCGTCCGGTTTCAGCGGAAGCAGTCACAAAGTGCATAGATGACATAGAGAACACCATCTTCAACATGGAAGTGAGAGAGATAGAGAGCACGACCATAGGTGAGATAGTCATGGATAAGATCAAGGATCTTGATCAGGTAGCCTATGTAAGATTTGCATCAGTGTACAGAGAGTTCAAGGATGTGAATACATTTATGGATGAGCTGGGCAAGCTGCTCACCAGCAATTCGGAGAAGCGATGATAGAGACATACAACACGATATTACAGGAGGGGCAGGACGAGATAGTCGAGAAGAAATCACGATTCATCGGCTATGCAGTCCCTGTGTCCTCGGAGGAAGAGGCATATGCCTTTGTCGAGAAGATCAGGAAGCAGCACTATGATGCAAGGCACAACTGCTATGCATTTGCCATAGGCAGCGAGAATACATTGCTAAGATTCTCTGATGACGGAGAACCGCAGGGAACGGCTGGAAAACCCATCCTGGAGGTTATCACGGGGAATGCGGTGGTTAATATATGTATAGTGGTCACAAGGTATTTTGGTGGAACACTGCTCGGAACAGGTGGTCTTGTGAGAGCATACACCGAGGCAGCCAAGCTTGCACTGTCTGATGCGGGTATACATAAGATGCAGCTTATGAAGCTGGTGAAGATAACCACGAACTACAACGATTCGGGTAAGGTACAATATCTTCTCAGCAACAGTGATGCACTGATAGACAGTACGGATTACACTGCAGATGTGTGCTTCAATGTGGCGGTGCCGGCTGACAGCTATGGATGTCTGGTAAAGCAGATCACAGAGTCTACATCTGCGAGAGCATTGATAGAAGACTCAGGAGAAGAGTACAGATGATGATGAATGGCAGAGCTATAGTAAATATCTTATAGCGCCTGAATATCACTCTGAATATAAGTGCAGCAGCAAGGCTGATGACTGACACTGCGGCGATATGCAGCAGGACATTGAGACAGCCATTGGTGCCGGAATATATGATCAAGGATATAAAGCTGATAATGGCAGCGGGAATAATTCCCGCTGCTATATTTTTTACACAGAATCCGGCTTTTTTTCTGGAGGAGAGGATAGAGTAAGCCCCACAGTCCAGATCCCGGAGATAGTTCTGAAGTCCCAGGAGAGAACATACGAACAAAGTTATGTAAACCAATATTCCCACAGGAAAATTGTTTGGCGCAATATCTGTCGATGCCGTGTATTTTCCGGTGAGTCCGCTCTCGATGGTGAAAATGTCCTCATTTTCGATATATCCCTTAAATCTATCACTGATGTATTCTGACATCTGGGTCTCGTCGTATGGGACATTTGCCAGATAACGATCCTGGAGCATACATACAGACATGTCTGCCGCATATGCATACAGGAGGGCGGCATACACGGATTCTTCGGACACAGACTGGAATGAGCTTCCATCGGTTGTATACACGGTTATGTGGCACTTCCCGTCAGAGTGGATCATTGATTCACTGAAACCATCAGGAACCATGTACGCGGAGTCGATCCTGCCGGATGCTACATCATCCTTCATGTCTTTCAGGGATTCATAGTGCCTGAAGGTAAATCCCGTGGAGGTCGATGTGAGATACGACAGGAAAGCTTCCGTGTGTTCGTCAGAACTTTCGATATACACGCCGGACACGATCTCGGTGCTTTGCTTTCTGGCTGGCAGAAAGCTCACAGCGATCAGCACAGCGGGGATGACCAGCAGAACGACGATCATGGCGGGACGGCACAGTATTCTCTTTATAAGTAAGTTTATCTGTCTTATATGGTTCATAGATGTATCTCCGTAAATTTATGATAAATATATGCACAGTGTCTGCACAAGCTTATTGAGCAGCGATCCATGGCATATATACTTTGCAAAGTTTGGAAGCATGGCTTCCGGTATGAATAAGCCGCTCACATAGGCCAGTATGACAGTGACCACAGTGAGAAGCAGTGTGCAGCCGTGTATCCCTGCGGGAACCAGACTTATGAGCAGCGTATATACCGCGACACATGTAGCTATGACGATTCCGAACAGTATCCCGCTCATGTGGATATTTACATGCAGTTCATCGATAAACAGTGATGTCAGGGCGAGAGCCATGTATACAGTTATATAAAGGATATACAGCCATATGAACATGGATATGAAATTGCTGACATTGCGTCTGACTTTGCCAATTCCCTGTGACCTGAGCTTTGTTATGTAAGAGGCTGGGAGGTCGAGCAGGAATGGGAAGAAAACAACGCTGCACAGCATCATCATGAGAAGGACCGCCGCACTTATATAGAAGTCGGTGGTATTTGCTGCTCTGGTTGCATTTATCTTGTCGACGGTGAAGTTGGCAGTCCTGTCAAGAACCTTAGTCATGAACATGGCATTTACATCGTTGCTGAGCGTGTCCTGAATATCCTCGGGAAGCTCCATGTTCCTTCCTATCGCCTGAACCGAATATATGGCCGCCTGGGATATGCCAAGCATGGAGGAGGTGGAGCGGAAGAGGTCATTCAGCACAAATGTATCGATGGACCGGTTGTCAGAATAGTATACCTCGACAGGTGTGTTCGTTCCGTCCATGATGTCGCTTATGATATTGTCAGGGACGTAGATCACAGCGAACAGGTCTCCGTCAGAGAGCTTTGAAAGGGCTGTATCCTTGTCTGAAAATTCTGTGAATACACATGATGAGCGGTAGCTGTCCATATCAGATATCGTGTTGTATGCCATCTGTGCGAATTTTGAATCTGCACTCATCACGATTCCGATTGAAAGTGGTTCGGAGCGGTCATCAGAGTAGATAAAAGAGTTCGCGTTTAACGCAAGACACAGGAAAACCGTCATCATGACAAATGCTGCGACTACCATGTATATTCCATAATGAGCTATTCTTTTCAAATCAGTTCGTATAAGTCGGTAAAACATAAAACTCCTTTAGATAAAGCTATGATCTGATCAGATTGATGTAGGTTTCAGGTGAGGTGTATCCGGGTGAGATATTTCTGTCTATGGCCAGTTGGATGTGTCCATTTTTCAGTGTGTATATCTTGTTGCATATATCCAGCGCAGATGTCTCATGTGTGGCGATGATGACACTTCCTCCATGTGTTATGTAATTCTGGAGATAGCTCAGTATCCCGTTCTTGCATAGAAGATCAAGCGAGGCCAGAGGTTCATCGAGAAGAAGCAGATCCGGGTCAGACATCATCGTGATGGCAAGGCTTAGCCTCTTCTTCATTCCACCGGAGAGCTTTGAGACACGTTTGTCCAGAAATGAATCCACACCGAGAGACTGACATATGCTCATATTGTGGGAGTTCATGACTGTTTTCCTGCTTCCGGGGTGCCACAGTCTGATGTTGTCAATGGCTGTGAGTTCCGCTATGAGTGGATTGTCCTGTGGGAGCAGAGCAGCATTTGCCTGACAGTCGAAACCGAAGCACCCTGAGTCTGGCTTTATGTTTCTGGATAGTATTCCCAGCAGGGTGGATTTACCCGATCCGTTGATTCCCAGAAGGGCGATACATTCACCTGGGGATACGGACAGTGACACATCTGTCAGAATTTTATTTTTGCCGTAGCTTTTGCTCACTGAAGAGACAGAAAACATCTAGTATTCCTCCTCTATTACCTGAAAATCAAGGTAGTCAAAATCTATATCCTCCACAAAGTTATCCGCTGTGAATCTGGTTCTGGCGTGGTGGATAAACTCATCCTTATTCTTCTTAAGCCACACCGGCTTTGCCAGGTCAAACTCGTAGCACATATCCTCAAGGGCCTTGTATACCTTGTGGGTACGCGTCATCTCGTAGTCGGATATGCATATCACGGTATCCTTCATGAGGTGGTTATCTTTTATAAGTTTTCCCCATACTCTAAACATATATTATCCTCCATAAGGGTTATTTGAGATCGTACCTGACTAGTATATAACATTTGTGCACAGAATTAAAACAATAAAGACACAAATATGACACATTTACTGCGTATAGTAACAACTGTAAGAAAGAGAAAGGTACCGATTACAGGAATTAAGATAATAAAGATGCGAAAGGATGATAGAGATGGAACAGGAAAACAGGAACCAGATGAATGGAAATAGTGGTCAGGCACCACAGCAGGATGGTCTGTATCATTACAGCTATATGAACAATAGAGGAGATTCAAGATTTGACAGACCTTCAACAAATGCTTCACAGCAGACACAGAATGTTCAGGGAACACAGTCAGCGCAGAACAATCAGACAGCCGGTGTACATGGCTCAGCACAGAACGCTCAGACTGCCGGCGCACAGAGTTCATCGCAGAATGCTCAAACAGTCGGTACACAGAACGCTTCATATTCAGGTTTTCAGAGAAATGTAAATGGCATGGAAGCATGGTATGACAGCCAGAGAATGAATCAGGGTTATCAGAATCAGGCAGGTAATCCAATGAACAATATGGGAACAGGAAAGCCTTCAGATAACAATATGAGACAGAAGAAGGCAAAAGATAAGAAGCCAAAGAACAGGAAGAGCGGATTTGGCAAGAAGGCAGCAGGTGTGGTTGCAGCGGCTGTTGTATTCGGACTTGTGGCAGGCGTTGTATTCCAGGGGGTCAGATATGGATCGGATAAGCTTCTCGGCAAAGATTCGCAGACCACAACAGAGCAGAGTGCTGAGGGTTCAACAGAGAACAATGCACCACAGCTCAAGCAGGCATCATCAGACATGACAAGTACAGTGTACGATGTGTCAACGGTTGCCAAGAAGGTTATGCCTTCCATCGTATCGATCACAGGAACATACGTAACAACATATGATTACTGGTTCAATTCATATCAGCAGGAGTCAACAGGAGCCGGTTCAGGTATCATCATCGGCAAGGATGACCAGTACCTGTATCTTGCAACTAATTATCATGTGGTACAGAATGCTAAGTCACTGTCAGTTACATTTGTCGATGACAAGAGTGCAGATGCGGTGGTAAAGGGATACGTTGAGAACAATGATATAGCAGTTGTCACAGTTAAGCTTTCGGACATATCGGATGACACTTTGAATGAGATAAAGGAGATTCAGGTAGGTTCATCGGATGATCTTGCAGTTGGTGATCCGTGCGTGGCAATCGGAAATGCACTTGGATATGGACAGTCAGTTACAGTTGGATATATAAGCGCACTTAACAGAGAGATAAGTGCTTCAGATGAGACAGTAAAGGTACTTCAGACAGATGCAGCCATCAACCCTGGTAACAGTGGTGGTGCCCTTGTCAACATGCAGGGCGAGCTGATCGGTATCAACACAGCCAAGTATTCAGATACAAGCGTTGAGGGTATGGGCTATGCACTTCCTATATCAGATGTACAGGATATAATCAATGACCTGATAGCAGGCAAGAATGTGTCAAATGATGGAACAACATCAGGACAGGCTTACCTCGGTATATCTGCCCAGACCATCACAAGCCAGTACGCACAGCTCCTGAACATGCCTGAGGGTGTATATATCTCATCAGTTGAGCAGGGTTCAGCAGCAGAGGAGTGTGGACTCCAGTCAGGAGATATCATTTGCAGCCTTGACGGTGAGGACATAGCAGATATGGAGACATTCCACGACAAGATCGTGGCCTGCAATCCTGGCGATAAGGTAACTATCGTATACTACAGAAACAACAATGGCAACTACGAGAAGCAGACTGCTACAGCTACGCTGAAGGAGAAACAGTGATAAGCCAGATAATTCAGTGGTGATTTAGCACGGAGCTAACAGAACTGAAAGCCTATAGATTGATATAACGGCACCTGTAAGTGAAATTACAGGTGCCGTTTTGTATGTAAGATATGTGGCTGTCAAAATTGTAATCTGCCTGCATTGTATCGGAAGTCCTCGTATTCATCCGGTATGCGGTCAAGTTCGGCGGTAAATGCCTGTGGATTGTAAATTTGCTTGCAAATATACTTTAAATGGTGCATTATAAAGAGTACGCTTAAGTATAGCGTAAGATTCGGAAAAATGAAAAAGAAAGGTTTACATAACAATGTACAAAATACTTTGTAAGGATGGAAGGGCAAAGAGAGCTGAATTTCAGACTGTTCACGGAACAGTGCAGACACCTCTGTTCATGAATGTTGGAACGGCAGCAGCCATAAAGGGAGCTGTGGCAACAACGGATCTCAAGGACATAGGATGTCAGATCGAGCTGTCAAATACATATCATCTCCATGTGAGACCTGGGGATAAGATAGTCAAGCAGATGGGCGGTTTACATAAGTTTATGTACTGGGACAGACCGATACTCACTGATTCAGGCGGATTCCAGGTATTCTCCCTGGCGGGACTCAGGAAGATCAAGGAGGAGGGAGTAACCTTCAATTCCCATGTCGATGGACGCAAGATATTCATGGGACCTGAGGAGAGCATGCAGATACAGTCGAATCTGGCATCTACAATAGCCATGGCATTTGACGAGTGTGCCCCTGCACTGGCTGACAGACAGTACGTGGAGAATTCTGTTGCGAGAACAGCCAGATGGCTTGTCAGATGTAAGAATGAGATGGAGAGACTTAACAGTCTGCCGGATACGATCAACAAGAATCAGCTATTGTTTGGAATCAATCAGGGTGCCATATACGAGGATATCAGAATAGATCACGCCAAGAGAATCAGCGAGCTTGATCTTCCGGGATATGCCATAGGAGGACTTGCAGTAGGAGAGACAGCAGAGCAGATGTACCACATACTCGATGTGACCGTTCCGTATCTGCCTGAGGACAGACCGACATACCTCATGGGTGTTGGAACCCCTGCAAATATACTTGAGGCGGTCGACAGAGGTGTTGATTTCTTCGATTGCGTATATCCATCCAGAAATGGACGACACGCCCATGTGTACACGAAGCATGGCAAGATGAATCTCAAGAATGCGAGATTTGAGACAGACGACAGACCTATAGAGGAGGGCTGCGGATGCCCTGCATGCCAGCACTACAGCAGAGCGTACATCAGACACCTGCTCAAGGCAAATGAAATGCTCGGTATGAGATTTTGCGTCTTGCATAATTTGTATTTTTATAATAATATGATGAAAGACATCAGAGAGGCTATTGAAGAAGGAAGATATCAGTCATATAAGAAATCGATGCTTGAGAGCCTTGCTGGTGGAGAAGAGTAATCAAAAAGGAGATCAGAGAATGAATTCACTTTCAACAATTTTATCATCGTCAACAGGAACACAGGCCAGTGGCGGTTCATCAGTTATGTTTATTGTTGTATATATTGCCATATTTGCTGCAATCATTTACTTCATGATGATCAGACCACAGAAGAAGCAGAAGGCCAAGACAGACCAGATGCTTTCACAGATGGAGCCTGGTGATAATATCATGACAACCAGTGGTTTCTACGGAACCATCCTTGATGTGGTTGATGATTCAACTATCATCGTAGAGTTTGGTAACAACAAGAACTGTCGTATACCGATGCACAAGAGCGCTGTTGCAGAGCTTGAGAAGCAGGGATCATCAACAGTCACAGATGATGATAAGGATAAGAAGTCAAAGATATAATAAAGGTATCATCAGAGTAAATAAAAAAGCGGTCATTATACAGTGACCGCTTTTTTTATATCCTGAAATACAGCTTCCGTGATCCGAAGACCGCCCCTTCCGGTTCCCACGGATATGTCGGGTTTGGCTGCACCGTGGAAGTCGGAACCTCCTGATATGAGGAGCCCGTGTTTTCTGGCGATCTCCCTAAGCCTTCCGGATTCATAGGCATTGTTGGAGGAGTGGTAGACCTCAAGCCCTGAAAGGCCATATGGCTTCAGTTCTTCAAGCATGTCCTCTATCTGTTTATATCCAAATCCGTATATGAGGGGATGGGCGATGAAGGCAGCCTTGCCGTAGGTTCTTATGAGTCTTATGGCATCGGCGGCCGGTATGTCTGGTGTTGGAATGTAATATTTGCATTTCTTGCCCAGATACTTTTTGAACGCCTGGTTCATGTCCCTGCATACGCCTTCGGCTATGAGAATTCTGGCAAAATGAGCTCTTGTGACGACTGTATCAGGATTGCCATGCTGAAGCTTCTCCATGGTCATGTCTATTCCGTCGGCGCGGAATCTTTCACACATCTGCTCGTTTCGGTCGTATCTGGCCTGTTTGATGGCGGCAAGACGGGAGATGAGCTCAGGGTTCTTGTAGTCCATATAGAAACCAAGAATGTGGATCTCCACACCGTTGTAGATGGCGGACATCTCTATGCCGGGAACTACCTCGATATGATGGTCACTGCTGTCAGAAAAGCCAGAGCAGTTGGTGGAATCACTGTTCTGGATCGGAGGAAGAGTGCTGTTCCAGTTATCTGCATATGTGATTGCATCTGCTACGCCATCCACTGTGTCGTGGTCGGTTATGGCGATCGCTGCAAGATTCCTGTCAATGGCAAGCTGGCACACCTCTGATGGGGTGCAGGAGCCGTCGGAAGCGGTGGTGTGAAGGTGCATATCTATAAATCTCATGTTGAAAACCTCCGTTTTTATTTTTTATATCATGTATCTGAGCAGCGCCTGGAGCGGCGCATGTCTGGGTTGAATGTGCTCTGACAGAAGTATTGTATATCAGATAAATACATAAGTTCAAGTGAATATGGTTACGATCAAATGATATAAGCGGACATATGAACCTTGACAACTGTGCCTTGTTAAAAATTTTCTCAATAAGGCGCGCTGTACTTGATAAAGTACACGCAAATGCGACAAAAATTTTCAATAAGCTATGGACTTCATAACTGTTTTGTGAGAAAATACCACTGATGGTTTGAATTAGAGAATTCGGAACCGCTTTTAAGAATTCATATTTTGAAAGGAGTTTCACAATGATTTACACTAAGGAAGTTGAAAACATGTGCCCTGTAGCAAAGGGTGCAAAGCATGAGCCAGCTCCTATCCCAGAAGAAGGAAAGTGGGTTTACTCAAAGGAAATCAAAGACATCTCTGGTTTTACACATGGTGTAGGCTGGTGTGCACCACAGCAGGGTGCCTGCAAGCTTTCACTTAACGTAAAAGAGGGTGTTATCGAGGAGGCTCTTGTCGAGACTATTGGATGTTCAGGTATGACACATTCAGCAGCTATGGCAGCTGAGATTCTTCAGGGTAAGACAATCCTTGAGGCTCTCAACACTGACCTTGTGTGCGATGCTATCAATACAGCAATGAGAGAGTTATTCCTTCAGATCGTATACGGACGTACACAGAGTGCATTCTCAGATGACGGACTTGCAGTTGGTGCCGGACTTGAGGATCTTGGAAAGGGTCTTCGTTCACAGGTTGGTACAATGTATGCAACAAAGGCTAAGGGTGTTCGTTACCTTGAGATGGCAGAGGGCTATGTAACAGGAATAGCACTTGATGCAGATGACGAAGTTATCGGATATCAGTTCGTTTCTCTTGGAAAGATGACTGACTTTATCAAGAAGGGTGATGACCCTAACACAGCTTGGGAGAAGGCTTCAGGTTCATACGGACGTGTTAAGCCAGAGCAGGGCGCTGTTAAGATCATCGATCCACGTAAAGAGTAGTCGGAAATAGAGGAAAGGAGAACGAGACAATGGCATTATTTGAATCATATGAAAGAAGAATAGACCAGATAAACGCTGTACTTAACAGCTATGGAATCAGCTCAATCGAAGAAGCTGAGAAGATCACAAAGGACGCTGGACTTGACGTTTACAATCAGGTAAAGGGTATTCAGCCAATTTGTTTTGAGAATGCTTGCTGGGCATATACAGTAGGTGCAGCAATCGCAATCAAGAAGGGATGCAGAAAGGCAGCAGACGCAGCAGCAGCTATCGGCGAGGGTCTTCAGGCATTCTGTATACCAGGTTCTGTTGCAGATCATCGTAAGGTTGGTCTTGGACATGGTAACCTTGGTAAGATGTTACTTGAGGAGGAGACAGAGTGCTTCTGTTTCTTAGCAGGTCATGAGTCATTTGCAGCAGCTGAGGGTGCTATCGGTATCGCTGAGAAGGCTAACAAGGTTCGTAAAAAACCTCTTAGAGTTATCCTTAACGGTCTTGGTAAGGATGCAGCTCAGATCATCTCAAGAATCAATGGATTTACATATGTTGAGACAAAGTATGACTACAAGAAGGCTGAGCTCAATGTAGTATACGAGAAGGCATATTCAGATGGTATCCGTGCAACAGTTAAGTGCTACGGCGCTGACGATGTTCAGGAAGGTGTTGCTATCATGCACAAGGAGAATGTTGGTGTATCTATCACAGGTAACTCAACAAACCCTACACGTTTCCAGCATCCAGTTGCAGGTACATACAAGAAGGAGTGTATCGAGCAGGGTAAGAAGTACTTCTCAGTAGCATCAGGCGGTGGTACAGGACGTACACTTCACCCAGATAACATGGCAGCAGGTCCTGCTTCATACGGTATGACAGATACTCTCGGACGTATGCACAGTGATGCACAGTTCGCTGGTTCATCATCAGTTCCTGCACACGTAGAGATGATGGGACTTATCGGTATGGGTAACAACCCTATGGTTGGTGCTACAGTTGCTGTAGCTGTTTCTGTTGAGGAAGCTGCTAACGCTGGTAAATTCTAAGTATAAAAAAGCTAGTAAAATCAACGCTTTCGGGGCTTTTGGACATCGTTCAAAAGCCCTTTTTATATGGTTTTATATACCGAAAACACTTGAAATATGATTATAAAAATGTGACGTTTTGAGACAAAAAGTTATAATATTGTAGACGGCGTCTACGAAAAGTCTACATTTTTTTTCAATGTAGACTTGAAAAATGGCGTTTTTTAACAAAACTATGTAGACTTGAAATTATAATAATGGTTTTTTTATAATAATGGTTTCGGACTTTGTTCATATTTTAGATATAAATAAAAAAAAGGAGAATGAAGTTATGAGCGAAGTCCTAATAAGATCAAGAGTCCTCAGTAACGGAAAGAATGTGTACGAATATTCTTTTGAAATTGCATCAGATGATGGAAAGAGAAAAAGAATAACTAAAAGCGGGTTTAAAACAAAAAAAGCTGCAAAAGAAGAAGGCAGGCTTGCGCAGCAAACATATGAAACATCAGGAGTAAGGGAAAATGTGTCAGCAGTCTCCTATTCGGACTTTCTTAATATGTGGATAAATATTGATGTAAAGCCCTCCTGCAAAGAAAAAACGGTAGAAAATTATAATAAGAAAATAAGGTTGTATATAAAGCCTGCGCTTGGCAGATACAGATTAAAATCCATAACAAAAGGGATGCTGCAGGACTTTATCACAAAGCTGTATGATGACGGATTTTCTGTAAATACAATTTCCGGTATAAGAGGCATCATTACTAAAAGTATGAAGTTTGCTGTTGATAGCCATTACCTTCAGTACTCTCCCGCAGGAGATCTGAAAATACCAACAAATAGAAATCCAAAAGTAAAAACTAATATGTCGCCTCATATATATATAACAAAATCACAAATAGACAGAATAATACAAGAATTTCCTGAAGGCAGTTCATTTTATATTCCGTTTATGATCGGATATCACTGTGGTCTTAGGCTTGGAGAAATTTTTGGACTTGTATGGGAAGATATTGATTTTGATAATAAGATCCTTAAAGTAAGCAGGCAGATACAGTGGAAGGTTGTGAAGAGAAGTGGAAGAAAAATTGCAGCAACTAATGGGACATCCGAATCTGACGGGTATTGGTATTTTTGTGAGCCAAAATACAAATCATACAGGGTTGTGGATTTAGATAATGATATTTTAGTCATCTTAGAAAGAGAAAAGAAGAAACAGGAAAAATCACAGGCGTATTATGAAGAGTATTACACAAGATATTATAGCGATGAAAAATTATATAGCGGTGGAAAGATGCCGAATGACTACATAATACCTGAAAACAGGATTAGTGATGAGAAAAACGAATATGAAGTTAATTTTGTGATACGCCGGGAAAACGGAACCTATATAAATTCTCGTACCACAACACACTATACAAGAGTTGTACGGGAAAAGCTTGGAATTAAAGATTTTGATATGCATAGTCTTAGACATACCCATGCTACTATGCTCATGGAAAATGGAGTTGATCTTGTGTATATACAACATAGACTTGGACATAAGGATGTTAAGGTAACTATGAATATTTATACTAATCATATGACAGAAAAAATTGTTAATTCAAACAATGAAAAACTTAATAACATCTATAAGCAGTAAAAATGGAGCTGAGTTCCGTTTTTACCATGGAAATAATGGGGAGTATGCAGATATGTATACTTCCTATTTTATATACTCTATTATCTGGTCTACATGTGCGCTGTGGATATTATCGAGTCCGGCACATTCATATACATATTGCTGTTTGGTTTTCGCTCCCTCAAATTCGCAATGCGGAAGTTTGTTCCTTTTAGTGAGTCTGCTATCGTGCGGTTTAATTGCACAGAAAACTACAAAAGTTTCTTTTGCTACATCCTCTCCAAGATTGTAAAACTAAGCCTTTTGAATAGATTTGTAGATCAATTTGCATATTGGCTTAGAAATGTGTTCAAAAAAATACAGGGTATATAGATTATATATATCCTGTATTTCTTTTTATTCGTATGCGTTTTACTTGGTGATTTCAAATATAATCTGATCAACATGTGCGCTGTGAATATCGTCCAGTCCCATGCACTCACGATATGGTGTAATATCTGGAATGTTTACTTCTGGCAACCTATCCCTATGACAGAGCCTGCCATCTCCTTTCTTTATTTTGCAGAAAACGGAAAAAACCTCAAGCGCTTTATCCTTTCCAAGGTGTTCAACAATTCTATCTACAGCTATTTTGGGATTGTTTCCATCGTGGCGGGAGTAATCATAGTCTGCAGTAACTACTCTCCAACCTGCCTCAAACTCTTTTGGTGTGATCATAATAATATCCTCCTGTTTATTTTATTTAGAAAAAATATGTCTTTGTTAGTCATTGAAAATAAACCGATTGGAAAAAACTTCGCAAATTCCTAATGTTTTATATTTTATATATAAAAAGAAAAGGAGTTTGATTATGGCTGAGGAATATAGAAAAGAAACTGAAAATGCTTATCTTGATAAGATATCAGATATATGCGGCATACTACCTAAGGTTGTAACAAGGTATGAAAGAAGCATACAACAGATGACAGAAGTCAGAACCAGATATGCATATCTTTGTGATATTAAGATTTTCCTTGAGTATATAAGCGAAGAACTTGAAACACCCATAAAAGAGATAACACCAGCTCAGCTTGAGTCTATCTCTAAGGACCTATTTGAGGATTATATAAATTACCTGCAGAAGTATGAAAAAAATGGTGTGATACATACAAATGGCAAAGCTTCAATCAAGAGAAAGGTATCTGCACTTCGAAATTTCTACTCATATATGTTTAAAAGTGATTTGATCAGCACCTGCAACATCGAGAAGGTTAATATGCCTAAGCTCAAAAAGAAAGAGATTGTATATATGGACACTGACGAGGTCAATGATTTCATAGACACTGTTGATAACGGAGAGGTAACTGGGACAGAAATGGAAAAAGTGTATCATGACAAACTAGGATACCGAAATTTTGTTATAGTTAATTTGCTGCTATCTACCGGAATACGAGTATCAGAATTAGTTGGCCTTGATGTAAATGATGTAGATTTGAAAAACTCCTGCATTCATGTAATACGCAAGGGAAATACAAAAGATAGCGTATACTTTCCCGATGATATTCGTGATATGTTAGATGAATATACAACCGAGAGATGTCTTGATACATCCACGGATACTAATGCGCTGTTTCTGTCTACAAGGAAAACCAGACTGAGCGTTCGATCTGTTGAGAATATTATAAAAAAATACGCAAAGAAAGCCGTACCACTTAAGAATATCCATTGCCATTCTACGCGAAGCTCATTTGCTATGGAGTTTTTAAAAAATAGTGAGGGGGATATTGAGGGATTGCAGTCAGCTTTAGGTCATGCCAGTATTGCTACTTCTCAGTTTTACGCAAGAAGTACTCAGGATATGAAAAAATCTAAAAAAGAGATGGTGAATTTCATGCGGAGAAAATGATTTATTTATATATTCCTATTCTGTCATATTATATATGACAATAAAAAAATGGGAGGATATGAATATGAAGAGATTTGTTATGCTTTGTGCGAACATATTTCTGTTCGTTGTAAGAATTTGTTTTTTAGGAGTCCAGGGGTTTGTCACAATTCTGTGGAATATAACCCTAGATGTAATCCGGATTGCAGGCAATTTTATTGCATATGCAATCACAGGGGTAATATTACCTCTTGCTTATATATTCCTATTTATTGGAGGTGATATAAGTAGGGGTTGGTTTATGACCATATTATCCTTAGTAGTTATATATTGCATAGCTTATGGCGTAAGCTATGCAAAACATGGAACTATCATAGAATTTTGGCGTGGACCGAAATTTTTGAAAATGTGGTAGTTCTTTTTATCTCTTTTCTTTTTTTCCTTCACGTATCAACCGGTGCGTGGAGGATTTTTTATGTAATAACATAACTCATATTTAGTCTAAATAAATTGAAAAGGAGAAAACATATATGGATGTAAAAATTAAATACCATGATAAGGAGCTTGAAAAACTTTGCAATATTGAGGGCGGAAAGTCTGACTGGATTGATCTTAGATCTGCACATGATCTCACTCTGAAAAAGGGAGACTTCTCACTTATTTCATTAGGCGTTTCGATAGAGATTCCTAAGGGTTATGAAGCCCATATTGTGCCAAGAAGTTCAACTTTCAAAAACTGGGGCATTCTACAGACTAACAGCCTTGGTGTAGTAGATAATTCATATTCGGGGGACACCGATATATGGTGCATCCCGGTCTACGCAACAAGGGATACGGAAATAAAAAAAGGTGACAGAGTCTGTCAGTTCAGATTATTCAAGAACCAGGAAGACATCAATTTTATAGAGGTCGATCACATGGAAGGCCCTGATCGTGGCGGTTTCGGTTCCACAGGAAAACGCTAGGGGGTGGAATCATGGCAAAATCAAGTAAGGACTTATCAATTGTCGATCTTGTTGTTGATATGATCCATGCATCTGTGGCAAACTCCAAAGAGTTTGGAAGAAGGGCCATAGGAACATGTCCGTTTTGCAATAATCTCATAATAAGGACATTTATAGCATCTGATAAAGATGGGAAATATTCCTGTTTTTCCTGCGGTGAAAGTGGCGATGCCAAGGATTTTCTGATAAAAGCATTTGGTTTTACAGATGATGAAGCTAAGGATATGTTAAATAGCAGACTCGGTGCAAAATCACATTTTACAGAGAAATCTAGGATCCATAACAGACTGCTCATAGATGCAAATAAAGCTGCTGCCAACTTCTATTATACCAATCTCATAGAAGGTAAGGATGAAGGTTGCAAAAAGGCATATGAATACCTTAAGTCCCGTGGGCTTACCGATGCTACGATAAAGTCGTTTGGGTTAGGCTATTCAAGATATGGCGTTTGTGGTCATCTAAAAAAAGAAGGCATTAGTACTGACAGCCTTGTGGAATGCGGATTAGGTAAGGTAGATAATGACAAGGTTAAGGACAAGATGTTTAACAGAGTGATGTTTCCGATTGTGGAAAAGACCTCTGAGGGAAGTGTTGTAGTTGGCTTTGGAGGACGACTCATGGATTATCCTGATCCCAAATTTCCTAACGCTCCCAAATATCTTAATACACAAACAACTCCGGTTTTTGATAAAAAATCTTTCCTTTATGCATGGAATTATGTATGCAACTCAAGGAGAAAAGGAGTAATCTTGTGTGAAGGATATATGGATGTCATATCACTTCATCAGGCGGGATTTGACAACGCAACAGCAACCTTAGGCACTGCGTTCACCAGGTATCATGCTATGATAATCAGAAAACGAACTGATACAGTGTATATATGTTATGACAGCGACGATGCCGGAGTAACAGCTAAGCTTAGAGCGATCCCGATACTTAGGGCAGAGGGGCTAAAGGTGAGAATACTGAGTTGTTATCCATACAAGGATCCGGATGAACTGATTAGAAAAAAAAGCCCTGAAGCTTTTGAAAAGGTTCTTCAAAGATCCATGGATTCTTACGACTATGTGATTCTGCAGATGAAGGAAAAGGCTGAAAGCGAAGAGAAGTTCAACAAGGAATTTGCACATATGATTGTTGATTTACCTAAAAACGATTTCAAGTGTTTCGTGGATGCCTACAATAGGATGCGCAAGAAAGATAATGCGGAAGATGATTCCGTTGAGGATGTTTATAGCAATATTTTAAATGGCTATAAACTCAAGTTTTAAAAAGAAGAAAGACATCAGCAAAAATGCCGATGTCTTTTTTTTGTGTGCAATATTTAAAAATTTATGCAATATTCTCAGATAATCCGAGTTTTATTTCAACAGTTTCCTTTGTAATCTTTATTTCATCCACATCTAAATCAGGAGCCTTAAACATGAAATCTACCATTACTTCTTCAACAATGCTTCTGAGTCCCCTGGCGCCAATATGTCTTTCTATGGCAAGTTCTGCAATACGTATTAAAGCGTCTTCAGTGAAATTAAGTTTTACTCCATCAATGCTAAAGAGCTCTTCATATTCTTTAATAAGTGCATTTTTAGGAACTGTAAGAACATGTATAAGATCTTCAACTGTAAGAGCATTAAGCTCTACAATTACTGGAAGCCTGCCTAGAAGCTCTGGTGTTATTCCATAGTGTCTCAGCGATTCCTGGGTGATCTTTTCTTTCTTAGGCACAGTTGACTTTGAGTTGAACCCAAGAGCGGGCTTTTCAGATGTAGTATTGTATATTCCATCAAATGCACCACCACAAATAAACAGGATGTTTTCTGTGTTTATAATTACATTTTGTCCATTTGGATGTTTGCGTCCGCCATTAACAGGTACAGAAACTTCAGCGCCTTCGATTATTTTCAGGAGCGCATGCTGAACTCCCTCGCCAGACACATCTCTTGTGATTGATGGATTTTCGCTCTTTCGCGCAATCTTATCTATTTCGTCTATGTAAACAATACCACGCTCTGCAAGATTTACATCTCCATCAGCTACCTGAAGGAGTCTCGTCAGAATATTCTCGACGTCATCACCCACGTATCCGGCTTCAGTAAGAGACGTGGCATCAGCGATTACAAAAGGTACATTTAACGATTTTGCAAGTGTCTGAGCAAGATAAGTTTTTCCGCTGCCGGATGGCCCAACCATTAAGATGTTGCTTTTCCTTATAAGTCCGGATGGGTTAAGAAGCCTCTTCTGGTGGTTATATACTGCAACTGATAAAACCTTCTTTGCATTTTCCTGTCCGATTATGTACTCATCAAGATTAGCATATAGTTCAGATGGCTTGATAATGCCTCCAACTTCACCGTCATTATCACATGGCTCATCCATAGAACCAAATAAATTATCAACATCGTAAAAATGCTCAGGCGTTTTGATAATTCCTTTAATTACATCTTTACTGCCACATGGATCGTCGATAGATCCAAATAACCTATCAACATTACAGAAATGCTCATATGCATTTTTTGCACATTCAGGGCAAATAGTACTCACACGATCAAAATGGGATATTACCATCTGTGGAAATGGCTTTCCACAAAAACTGCACTTGCTTGGTACCATAAAAGTATAATTTTCAAAATCCATATCATAATCCTCATCTTTCTATACATACATTGTTATTATTCTAATGGCCAATAAAAAGATATATACTCCGATAACTATCAGTACATCAAGTACAAAACGCCATGGTTTGATGTTAGCCATCAGCCATTTACAAAATTCCTTTATTTTGACAAACATATTATCTGAGCTCCTTTCTATTGTTTTATTGTATTATACACTACAATACGCAGGGCACTTTTTTACCAAAAAGTTTTACAATTCATGTTCATTATGATCTTTTACAGCTTGAGCGTCAATGAATTCATCCTCGGCATTTTTATATAAATTTTCAATATCATTTGCCAGTTCTGGATTGATGGTCTTGGTATACGCCATAACCTTTTGTTGATAATCATATAGATTTGCTTTGGTCTTGGCCTTGGATATACTATCGAATTCTTCTTGTACTTTTATTTTTTCATCCGATAGTTGCTGAATTTCATCTCTGTATATCATAGCCTGTTTTTTGGCATAATCAAGTTGCTGTTCGTACTTTTCTGTTTCTTCTTTGATTTCTGCAGCAACAGACTCAAGTTCGTCTTTTGTCATCCTTTTCTGAAGAATTCGTTCTTCATCGTTCCGGGCCCTTAATTGCCTCTCTAACTTATCATACCTTGCCTTTTGTGCTATGGCCTGTTCCATAAGCTGCTCTCTATAAATTCTAACGTATTCCTCCGCAGTCTGTCCGGGCTCAGGATCAGGTATATTTGCTACAGCCTTCTTCTCTGCATTATATTTTCTATTAGACTTTTGGTGTGCAGAAGATCCTCTTGTACCCCTTTCAATTCCTAGATCCTCAAGCTTGGCTGCATAAGCATCCTGAAATCGACTTAGCGCAGCGGCCCCACCAGTAAAAGATTTGGCACATAAATTTCCATCCTCATTAACCGGTGTGACAACAGCATGAATATGCGGGGATGATTCATCTTTATGGCATACGACGGATATGACATTATCTTTTCCATCGCCGGCAACATTAAATGTTTCTTTGAGCCATTCAACAGATCTGCGTTCCCACTCCTCAACATCTATATTCTCACTTTCTATGTCATCAGCATCTCCAAACTCAAGAACAATATCATACGCAATAACAGCATCCTTTCTGATATTTCTACCATGAGGCTGTTTTTTCCCCTTGATTCTGTTCTTGACCGCCTTTTCATAAGAAATCTCATTACCATCCTCGTCTGTGCACGCTACCAATATATCATTATCTTTGTTCCTATCTGGATCTGCATTTGCAACATGCTGCTTTCTAAATTCTGTATTCAGATCGTGATTCCATCTGGATTTTAATGCACCATAATTTTTGATTTTATTTATATGTACAAAAGCTTTAGCCATATATAATCACCGCCTTAATATAATCTCTTCGAGAGAAATATAGTTTACCTTCAAAAAACAGATAAATTGTCGATGAAAAGTGTAGTATGTTATACACTTTACAAAAAACAAAGCAAAAAAATCCGACCGATTCCGTAAAAATTAGCAAAAATCAAAAGTGTAGTATGTTATACACTTTACATTCCTCAGAATACAATAACATCAGTAATAAAATGTGATATATCGTCATATAGATCTGCCTGTTACTCACGCTTTCCTCCATCTTTTTCTTATCCTTTCACCTTGATATTAGGGTAGGGCTCGTAAAACAGTCTTTCCGGGCTTCGCACCCCCTTTTCCGATCCTTTCTTCTTCTTTCCCTTCCATGAATGAACAGTTTGTATGCACCTTAAAGTGATGATAAGTGCCGTGGATATACACTATCCGTATGCATGTTAATGTGATGCGAAATGCATGTGTCTGTTATGCGCCTTAACATGATGCAAAATCGGTTTACCTGTATGCACCTTAAAGTGATGATGAATTCTCATTTTTATTATTCATCTTAATGTGATGCAAAATAGTGACTGAAGTATGCAGTAATAATCATGTTAATGTGATGATGAATGTATTCATCAGCAGAAAACCTCTATCATATCATTCATCACCTTAATCTGATGTGATGAATGATATGATAGAGGAATGCATCATGTATCATTCGGTAAAGCATAATTGCATTATTCATCTTAATGTGATGCATCATATTGGAAAATAAAAAAGATCCCATACTGGCTGTTCAGTGATGAGATCTGTAATAATGCAGATAAGCTGCTGCCTTTAGTAGTACAAATAAGCTGCTGCCTCCGGTACTTTCTTAGTAAGAGTGGCTACCCCTTCCTTGATGGCGATCTGCCTGATAAGAGTCCTGTTTATTTCTCTGATCTGCGAGGCACTCTTTCCCATGCAGTTCACGGTATATCTGTTATTTGACTCTTTGACGTCTTTTGTTATAAAAATAGTCTGCAGCTTGATGTAGAGTTCAGATTCCTTTTCGTAATTATCCATATGCTATCCTCCTGAATGTTATATCAAAGTAAATATAAAAGAAAAAGGTAAGAGCAGCATAATATTCATGTTAAGGTGATGATTATATTATCCAATTTATAAAAAGGAGAAGGAAAAAAAAGAGAGAGCTGAATCCAGCTCTCTAAAATATCAAACCGGTGTTTTAATTACAAAAAGAGGGGAGAAACACCAGCTCAATTCAATAATATGATAATGTTCGAGTTATGTCAATATGATGAGTAAAACAAAGAATAATGTCGATCTGTATTAGCACTCAAGACTGATCAGAAAGTCATCAACATCTTTGAGCGATCCAACTTTACTTGACGTGCCTGCGGTTTCACCAACGTAATAGATTCCATTTGCGTCTACAAAGAACTTGTAGTCGCAAGTACTATACTGCGTAAACGCACGATCTGATAAGTCACCAGGCCTAAATTCAACTTTTTTCATACATTACACCTCACTTTTTTAAATATGCGCAGATTTTCGATTTTCCAGTGTAAAACACAAATACGGACAACCGCCAGTGTTTTTACATAAGAATCAATATACGCAAAAATACCAAGCCATAGGGCTATCTGAGAAATGGTTAAGAGTGTTACCACTTCAATACCCTTTATATGATTATAATATACACCATTGTATGACCATATCAATTTTACCCAGAATACTATATTGAGGTAGAAGAGAAGTTCGGTCGTTTCAGGCAGCAGTTGATGATGATAGATCGAGAAAGCAAAAAAACGGAACTTAATTCCTTTTTTTGCATCATCGGTTTCTTGGTGTATTGATGTAGTTCTTAAATATCTGCGAAACGTCGTCAGGATTACTCGGTTCAGTATGGCTGTCACAAATCATATCATACCCGTATTTCAATAGATTAAGAAATCCATCGCGGTAATTTTTATTCTTGCTTTCTGTTTCTTCTTCGTGCCATCTGCAATACATGGCCATGTATATTACCTGCTCAGTGAAATCTGCAAACTCATTTGCGAATAGGAAACCGGATAACTCGCAGCCATCATGTGAATACTTGCTATCGGTTCGGCTTTCTACTTTGTCAAGCAGGGAATTGATTGACTTAGCCTCTGATTCGGAACATAAGGAAACCATATTGCGAATAGTGGTTATAATATCGTTAAATTCGCTTTTAGTAGCAAATTCGAAGATAAACATAGATTCAGGTTTCGATTTCCTTGATTTTGTTATTATTCTCATGCTAAATACCTCCCACATATATATACAGGAAATATGCATAAAAGAATATTTGGCTTTCAAGAGTTCTTATGATAAGGCAGCAGCTCACATAGTATAGTATTTCCTATTTATTGTTTTCCCCATTGATTCACCATATTGATTGATATATTTACAAATTTGCTTAGATTCATCATCAGAGAGGTTTTCATTCTCTAATTTGTAGTAGGCCATGGATATAGCCTCCATCAGTTTATCCTTTGCAAATTCTCTCATTTCGGTTTTCGTCATATTAATCCTCCCCTAAATCTTCATTTACTTTACATACACATAATATCAAAAAATTGTTTTTATCCGTTTTTACACATAAGTAGAAGAGAAGTTCAAAAAAATACCCACAGCAGTTAAATGCTGTGAGTAGTCTTTTCATGTTAATAGATATCTTTATACTTTTCCTGAATCATCAGTCTTGCGTCATCCGTATGAACATGTACATCATGAGTTTTATTCCAGAGTTCCGTTTCCTCCTCGGTTAATGCTCTTTTTTTCTCTACTTCATAAAGGTATCTGCGGACAGCTTTTGCAAAGTCCTTAGCTTCGCCTAGCGAAGAATGGATAAAGACTGCATGGTCTTTTTTCATAGCTAATCTCCTTTCTTTTTTTGTGTTGTAAATATGAGATACAGAAAAGTCTAAATGATTGATCCATAGACAGAAGAGAAGTTCAAAAAAAATACCCACAGCAGCTGAGAATGCTGTGAGTATTCTTAATGGTAAATAAATGGATAGTTTACAGGTGTCTCCTGATGAGTTTTTCGATATTATCCCAGTAGGAAATGTTGCAATCATATAGACCGTAAAATGCGTAATCATCAGCTGTTGCTTCTGCAATATCCTGTCTAGTGACTTCATCTTCTGGAATATCCACGTCACATATGTTGTCCATAACCGATAAAGCGTCTTCAATCACATATTCTTTCATTTTCATTCGATAAACACCGTCTCTCTGACTTTCGGAAAGTATTTTCCAGATTTCCGAACCTGTTTGTTCTGAAAGCGCTGCGATGACATTTTCTGATGAGAACTTAGAGCTATCTATGTCATCGTTGTAAAAGACAAGCACAGATTCTTTTTCGATATCCATATTGACAGCGAATACAGAGACCCCAAAGTAGTCGGAGAGTATTTCGCAAGCATTTCTCTGCTCATATACTTCCTCTTTCTCTGCCTTTTCTGAATTATTCAGAAATATTCCAGGGGTGAATTCAACTGTCTTTAAACCATCCGTTGCATCATCAATAAGTTTTTCAAAATCTCCAAAACTGATTATTATCACTCTTCTTACATCATACTTTTCTGTATTTCTCATATCTTATCCTTTCCGACAGCCATAATAGGCTGTCTAACAAAGCAGCCCATAATGGCTATTAAAAAAGTTAGTGTGTGGCGTTAAAGTTTTCTATTGCCCACTTGTTACCGGAAGCATACACCTGGTTTCTAGTCCGTTCATATGGAGACTCAAGAACAATGTCTTTGGAAAATCTTACTTTTTCACATCTATTACAGTAACATTTGTCATTTCCAAGATATACTATGTCTTCGCTCCCGCAAAAATTACATACGCTAGTTATTCTCATTAGCTATTCCTCCTTTTTTATTTTTACACCTCAAATATGGGCACTTAAGTCAAAAAAAATAGAAGAGAATTTCATAAAAAACGTAAAAAAGACCAGTCATTTCTGACTGGCCACATTATTTATTGTTCTTTGATTAAACTGAGAATATCTCCAATCTCACTGTCATGAGTCGTATATGAGTTTTTTCCTGCGAAAACTGTGTATCTGCTGCCGGCCTTGGTGAAATATGTAATATCACCTACATTGATCCATTTTTCATCTAGTTTTACATATACATTAAGTCCATTCTTTGTATCGAATCTAACTTTGTCAGAACTGGTTTTGGCAATCTGCATGATCTGAGTTTTACTCTGCGGCAAATTGCTGATGTCTGTTTTCTGAGGTGAGAATAATGCCAAATTAGCCGAAATAATGATTATCATTATACTCGAAAAAATAAATCTAAAAAGTCCGAAAAACTTCTTTGTTATCCATGGAACCACGATTATGAATATAACAGTACATATCAGTATTACAGCAACCTGCGAGCTGGTTATTGCACCGTCAAGTAATAATCTGCTGCCTATCATAAATCCCTCCCTATAATTCGATCGAAAACTCAGAATTTAACAATGCTTCAAAGTCCGGATCAATCTTCAGATACTCCTTAAGGAATACGATTGGTTCGCAAGGTGCAAATTCGTTATGTATTTCTTCGCGCTTTTCATCGTCCATGTATGTTGCAATGTTATCCAGGAGAGACATGGTAAGTGTGATTTTGTCACCACCCTTGATGGCAATTACGTTTGGATCAGCATATGTAAGTTCATCCCAATCAGTAAGAAGATGACCACAATTTGTGCAGTATATATCATGATCAAGGTGTTCTCCACAGTTGATAGTGTTTCTGCAGCATGGACATAAGCATTCAATATCACTTCGGTCCTCTTCTGGTGGCATATGGTTTACAGCCAGGATCTTTACTGCATCCGTTTTCATAAGTGCATTTTTTATCTTGTCAGCATAGGATAATGGGAACGAACCATCTTCATATATCATTTTTATTATCTTTTCGTTTTCTGTCATATCAGATCACCTTCCTTATATTTTTTTATTATATGAGAATTATATCAAACATCAGCCTATACAATTTTTTGCCAATGAATCTATTATAAGTATTGAATAGATGGTATAATCATTTGTGAAAATATGAAACATATTTTCTATATGATAATGAAAGCAAGGAGGAAGATGTGGATGAACAATATACCGGTGTACAATCTGTCAAATTGTGAATAATGGAACTATTCTATTGCAAGTGCAGCATTAGCAGAACATAGAGACGAGATTTTGAAACTTGAGAACCCCAGTTGATATTGAATCAGAATAAGAATTTGAAAAATTGCTTTCATGCGAGAAATGGAGAGAACAATGATAATAGGATTTGAAGAATTTCAAATTAATAGAAATAAATTTAAAGTGGAATTAGTTGATAAAATTCCAGAAGGATATAATCTAATTGACAAACAGAATGGTTATTCTATTTATAGAAAAGATGAACAAATAGGAGAAGATAATCATCATTATTATCTTGGAATAAATGAAAATAATATATAAAAATAGAATAAAGAGCCGGTATTCCGGCTCTTCGAAATAAAATGCACTTACACAGGCTGTTAATATATTGCTGTGTTATTTCCCCTATAGGCATAGTCAATATGTGTATTTGAGCCATACAATATGTGCCCGCAGTTTTCGCAATGCGGATCGTCTTCGTCGAGATATTCGACATCATTCAGGCGTCCGCAACGTGGACACTTTAGAACTTCTCCTCTTGATATCCGCTTTTCTTCTTCGATTTCCTGTGGATTTTTATACATCATGTTTTTTACCTTTGTTGACACTTTTATTACCTCGCTTTTCTAAAATGTGCATTTTTATTATATTACATCAGAATACAGGACTGCATTTTGCCAAAAAACTTTCTGCGTGACTCTGTGTTTTATTTGTCCGCCACAAAACGGCATATTTCAGGCAAATAAAAAATAAGGAGAAATGAAGCTATGACAGAAAAGACAAAAGAGAAGGATTGCATGTACGGATATGGATTTTATATTTATGCCTCAGATGATCAGCTCAGGAGGTTTATCGAAAAGCATAGAAGGACTATCTGTGAACTTCTTGATGCTGAAGGAAGGAGGGTAATTGAATATCTTGATTCACACCCAGGAGATTCGTTCAACCCTAAGGAGGATCTATACGATTACGCCCCGGAGCTTTCGTATGACAGCGGCATATATGGACTTGTTGCCGATGTGATGTGCTATGAGTCAGGAAAGGCATTTTGGTACGCTGCATCAGAGGATGAAGATAGGGATGATGCGGTATTCTTTTTATTGAACGATCACAAGGAAAAGAGAGAAATTGTAGAAATGTACGAGCTTGAAAAGATCTGTAAGGAGTATATTGCGGACTTAAATGATCAGCTTAAGACTGAGTACATCACTGCAGAATATCACGGTTAATGGACGCCCCACGCTTGCAATATGCAGGTGTGGGCGTTTTACTGTCTATAAAGGCCATTATTGGTATGTAGATTGCATATTGTTTTTATTTCAGAATATACAAAATCATATTTCATGAAAATAATATCAAGGAGGAGTAAATCATGTCAATAACAAGAGATAAGGAAGGAAATGTAAGAGAAGGTTGTAAGTGGGCTATTGAGTTTAATGATATTCTGCTTAAATATTTCGGTTGTGGCTGCGGGTATTCGAGAGGATTTCAGAAAGTTACTATAGACGAACACGGATACTTGGGCAGCGTGTTTGAACTCAATGAGGACAAAGTGCCATCGCCAGAGTTTTTGCAGTTTATAGAAGACTACAGCGCAAAGTACATAAAGAAAATCGTGTACAGGAAAGAAGTAAAGCTGTACGGCCGGGTGTTCTACAGGAATGCCATAATAGCTATTTTGTAGTAGTTTCTCATACAATAAAAAACACACCAGTCTGTATCTGCGGATTGGTGTGTGTTTTTATTATAGGCAGAATTCAGTTCCGCTTAAAGTAGCAGCTCAATAATGTCTAATTTCTGTTGTTTGGACATATGAGGTGCGCATTTTCTTGTCAGTCTTAATATTTCCGTGTAATCTGAATGAAAATTACAGGACTTGCCAGGATCACTGCTTATACCGAGAAGGTAATCGGTAGATACATGAAGGACAGCAGCTATATTTGCAACTACGCTTGATCTTGGTACACGGGAACCATTCATGTATCTGGATATGGATACTTCTGTAATTCCGATATTATTAGCAAGCTCCTTCTGCGTTATTCTGTTTTTTCGTAATTCTTCAGAAAGTCTTTGAGTAAATATACTATCCATAATTGTTTTCCTTTTACTATAGCATACACATACTCTTGCTTAATCGCAAAACGAGTTAATTATTTCGTTCAGTTTAAGTATTGTATTATCAGCGTCCTGCCACAAATCACAAGCCTCAAGCGCTTCTCTGTTTTGATATATTTCTCTTTTGGCACTCACAACCGCACGCAGGGCAGTAGTATAGATCATATCATCTTCGTCATTGTAATATGACTTTAATTTATTCCTGCTTTTTTCATATTCTGCTATCTGATCAGAATACTTCTCACGAAAGTTTTTCTGATAACCGGCCGCAATGTTTTTCTGATATTCGGAGTAGCCGACTGTGTAAGGCTCGCTGTCAAGATCCACCATAATGTACGGCATATACAGACATTTGATAGGAAAATCTATATCGTATTTCCAAGATATCTTTTCCTTAATCTTCTCTAAATAAGCCGTGAGATATAATTGGGATATGTATGCATACTCAAACGTTGTTAAACTGGCAACAGTACCCAATATACCAATTTTATAAGCGGATTTTACAAAACGCCGTGTATTGCCATCGAAAATTGAAAAACAACAGGTTCTGTCATATACATGACAATGATGAATAGTGATATTGTTGCCCTTGAGATTCTTTATGATAGCAATGAGACTCTTGGTATCTTCAATAATACATTCAATAGCCATGTCTTCAAGTCCGGAAATCATAGACTCCGTAAACAGGCCGATAAAAGATTTTCTCTTATTTTTCTCATTTTTCACGCTTTTTCCTTCCTAAAACCGGAACTGGGTTCCTTTTTATGAGCTGTAATATAAATATGATATAATCCCGGCGGAGCGGGAGAGTAAAAAAGAGGCAAAGCTGCCTGCCTTCTTATCTGCTATTCATCATCGAGATAATATCCCCGATCTCTGACGCATCAGTGGTGTATGTACCGTCATTTGTAAACAGCCTGTATCTGCTGCCAACTTTCGTATACTTTATGATATTCCTTACATCTAACCACTTGTTTCCGACATTAACGTATACTGTGAAACCGTCAGAACCATCTATCTTTATCTTATCCGAACAAGTCTTGGTGATCTGTGTAATCTGAGTCCTGTTTGTAAGAAGATTGGATATATCCGTCTGTTTCGGCGAAAAACAGCCGATATTTACAGCCATGACCGCAGCCATAAAGAGTGAGAGAATAACCTTTATAGCTTTCTTTGCAACCTTAATCGCAAATATAAATCCGGCCACGCATATGAGCATGACCAATCTTCTAATGAATGCGAATTTCTTACTTTGTTTTATACGGTTCGCAATTTTTCTTCCATGCTGTAATTTCTACTTTTACTTCACTATCATTTAATGCCCAATACCATTCTTCATCGTTTCTATAAGCAAATGCTTCACAATGTGGTACATGGTCGTTATATCCAATAAATGTTACTTGCACATTTTCCAGTTCATCTGGAAACAAACCAGAACTAACAGGAATCCAATTATTATTTTCCATTATTTATTTACCTCCAATTCTAATGAAATACGCATTTATCAACTACTCTGTATATATAATACCACTTTGCCTGCACGATCCCAATTTGCACAAAGAAAACAGCCACCCTCCGGTGATGGGAGAATGGCTGTAAATCTTAATTAGCTTATGGTTTTACTCTGTCATTACAAATATAAAACCATTACATCTTTCATCTTTTGAGGGATAGTATTCTGAATTTTTATATTCATTAAAGGAATTAAAATACATGAACTTGTGAATTATTCCTCTTTTTGTTGTATATGAATAACGCTCGTTTGCGAAATCACAACTCACGGCACCCTTATATGGGGTTATTCTTCAGTTACCCATTCTATGCCTCCACCATATCTGCCTCTGCGAACTACAAAATTACTTGGATAAACCTTTTTTAAATAAGCAATATCGTATTTTATTGTTCTAACGGACACTCCTAGCAGGTTTGATAATTCTTCGCATGTATAGTATTTATGTTTCATTAGCAAACTCATGATATTTACCTGCCTTTGGTTTACCCCATGCATTGTTTTTGCTGCTATTTTCTCGTTCATAACTGTTTTCTCCTTATTTTTTATATTTAGATGTAATATGTAATACGTACAACAATAAAAAAAACTTCTGCTCACACTGAACAGAAGATAAAAAGACACCCTCTTGCCCGAAAGCAGGAGAGTGTCTTTGTTGTTAATAAGAAAACTACTTAAATGTAAACCATTTTTGAGTTTCGGGATAAAAGAGATACAGATAGTTTATATCCTGGCCGTTTGCTGTATCAAAATCAGCAAAAGTCATGGAACCGTCTTCGTTTATCACTATACCGTCATCCCCGCCAAAACAAAATTCTGAATTATCGCATGGACGTTCTTTTAAGATATGGCATTTTCCAACAGGAACGAGATAGTAGTTGCTATTTTCTCGTTTAGTCCATTCGGTAAAGACGCCTAAAATTTCCTTGTCATTTGGAAATACGATATTGTTCCATACTCCATTTCTAATAAGCTCTAATACTTTTTCCTTTGTATTAAATTGCCTACATAATAATGGCGCAAGACCCATGCCATCATTCCACTGCCATCCACCAGTGATAGAACCATCTTCATTTTGTATACCTATGATCGCTCTTGTACTCATACCATCTACCTCCTATCCGAAATACTCAAGTTCCAGGTAATCCGGTTCAACAGAAAGTCCAAGCTCTTTCATGTACTTTGTAAAGGTGAGTGCCAAGTTGTCTTCTGTGAGATTTTTCTCCGCTTCATTATCATGCCATGGATATCCTTCTCTAAATACTACGGCAGCAGGCGTATCACAGCATGCATCAGGTGTATGGTACTCAAATCTGATTCCTGTTTCCCTGTACATAATATTGGAGATGACAGCACCCAGCCCCTCAAGTGCAGTGTTATCGCATGAATAACACTCAAAAATTTCCTTAAGTTCAGGTTTTTCGTCATCTTTAAACATCGGTTCGTCATCCTCAAGAGGGTTATATTCGTACATCATTACCTCGTCATATAACTCTTTCTCGTTGTCTGAGCGGATAAACGTTTCTTTGTGACTCTTGAGAAAACTAATTATAGCCTCTCTAGCTACCTCATCACAGGCAAATCCATACCCGTATACAAAACTTGTCCTCATACTCATATTTTATTCCTCCTTATATTGTTTTTATAAGAAAAATATGAATAAGGTATATGCAAAAAAAATACTCTCCATACTTATTAACGATAGGAGAGTATTTTGAAATTCAAAATTTAATTCTACATATTGCTTATGACCTCAAAAAAGAAACGTGGCAATCTTTTCCACATACACAGCTTCTCATAATCCGCCATTGGAAGCTGATACGTTGCCCAGTCATTGCAAGGTAAAAATTATACCAGACTTCATTATCTGAGTCGGACGCAAGATTGGGTATGTATACAGGTGTGTCATTCTGGAATACACTTAACGCCGATTTAACATCATAGCACGTAAGCCCTTTCGGAAATGGCGAGTTCTTGTCCGAGTTAATGACGACACGGTTCTTACCTTTGTCATAACACACATTCATTGCCTTCAGTTCATTCCTCCTTGTTTTTATGTATACGGAAAATATGACGAATGAAAATTATAAAAATAGCGATAAAGCAAGAGGCTATACAGACAAAAAGCGGAATTCAGTCCCCTTTATACAAAAAAAACACCGCCCTCCTGCAAATTTGCAAGAGGGAAGTGTGGTTTGCTATTTCTGTGATCAGATATACCACTTATCACAGAAATTTTTCATTTCCTTACATACATCATCATCATCACTGCAGGCATCTAAAACCGCCTCTACGCAGTCCCTGCCATCGTGATTAACGATACGTCCATTTACTACCGATAATACAAATTCATCACCAGTAATAATATCACGCATGGTATAATCTAAGCCATCGTATCTTACAATGATACTGTTTTCTGAAGATGCATCAAGATAGTCCTGTATCATCTGTGATACATAAATTCCCTGTATCCAGTCAATAGCTTCCTCAAAGGTGTCACAAGTATAGACATACTTAGGACTTTCTTTCTTTTCATTGTCCCATACCAAAAAGGAATCCGGGCAGTGGATAATGCAGTATCTGGAATCTATCTTCCACAAATCATTATCCGGTTCGATATTTAATCCGAACGACCTAAACTTACCTGTACCGATGTTGCGATAAAGCCAGGACACGCAGCTCAAGATATTTCCATAAAAGACATGTTCGTTATTATGAAAGATAACGTTATTATAAAAGATAAAATAATCTGCTATTTCATTTTTTATCTCATACTCATCCTCGGCTACAATAACATTTCCTTCTCTTCTTATTTTCATATTATTTCCTCCTAGTAATCTATTTTGAGGAAATATGGATGAGAGAGAGTATAAAAAACACCAGTCACCGTAATGGTAACTGATGTCTTTGTGTTAATTGTTCTTATTAGGTGTAATAATGGTTACTTTAAGATGTTCTGACATCTTGGCTTACGGAATGATTGGCTTTATAATTTCAGAGTTAGCATGAATAATGAGATTTCCTATGTCGGTAATCCAAGCATAATCAACGTTTTCCACTTTTATTAACTGTTTCTTTATATCATCATTATTTATCATATATCCACGAACTTTATGAGTTATAGAAGTCATTGGCTGATTCTGCGATTATGGCAGCAGTATGGTGCTTGTCGTCGGCCCTGAGATCCAGTCATGATATATGTCTGTCACTTCATCAAAATCATCCGGGTTATTATATATGTCCTCATGCATAACTCCCATAACACCACCTACAGTGTGGAATACAAGATATGAAAATCTCATTTACCCTAAATATGAAAGAAATATTGAGAGCTATGAAGAACTTGAAGAAAATGAGAATACTACATTAGAAAGTATGGATGATTTTAATTTAGGCGATGAAGATTTCGAATTATAAATCATAACATATATCCTAATACTAAAATAGAATCAAGAGCCGGTATTCCGGCTCTTGATTCTTATAAAATAAAATGCACTTACCCAGGCTGTTAATATATTGCTGTGTTATTTCCCTTATAGGCATAGTCAATATGTGTATTTGAGCCATACAACATGTGCCCGCAGTTTTCACAGTATTCATCTTCTCCAAGATAAATAAAACGGTTTACATGTCCGCACCATGTGCATGTTTCAGTTTTTTCACAAGCCTTTCTTTTTACCTTTATCCCTTTCCTGCCATCACTTGTTCTTACCTCTTCAGTTTCAATGATACTATTTACATCACCATTCTGTTTCATATTGTGAGCCTCCTTATATTGTTATAAGTTAAGTATACTCCCTGCTGAACATAGGAAAGTATTTACACATAAAATATGCGTCATTTCTTGTCATATACAAATAGAGCCTCATTGATATTACAATGAGACTCCAAATACTACCTTATTTCAATTACATAGTATCCCAGACACTTTTTCATTTTACATCCAGGATATTTTGAAGATTCTTTCTTATACTCATTAAAAGAAATACATGGTTTGAGAATCAACTTTTTGCCGCGACTGCTTGTATGAGAGTATACTCCGGCTCCCTCATTTACAATAGCTTCAGGCTGCTTTCTTCCAGAAAGTTTTACATAAGCGGCAGCAGCTAATTCTTCATTTTTCTTTGCAAGGTCAAATACCGTTGATGCTGTCAATATGCCTCTCCTTTCCATTCACCTGAATCATTTGAACTTTGTCATTTTCCATCGCAATATATTCGATGTGATAGTCAGTAAAGTTTGCATAAGCAGAGAGCACTCCTGGTTCGTCTTTCACGATATCAGCGACTTTTGTTGCACCAAAATCAAAATGTTCTCTGTCCATATTTCGGCTCTCTTTCACAAGTTCAACCAATATTTTCTTTGCATTATCTTCAGATCCATGGAATTTACGAATAGAAATTCCACTTGCCCCAGAACTGCAAACGGCTACAATCCAGTCCTTTTTAGTTGTCATATCTTTCTTGCCTCCTTTTTTTATTTTCAATAAACATGGATCAGTGGTAGACTACAAATAAAAAGGGAGTATAAGTTATGGAAAAAAAAGATATGAAAATACTGTTAGAAGCTTATTCTGCAATTTCTCCATTGGAGGATATCTATGATTTGGTGAGCAAGAGTAACATTCTATATAGATTAGATGGAATTTATACAATAATCAGCAACCAATCCAAAAAGGAACTCATAGATGTAAATAATATAGACGGAGATAAGTTCCGTGACATTATGTGGAATAAAGATATGGAAGTTGCTGAAAAGATAGATGTATTGTTTGACGATGAAAAACATAAAGATTCGATTGATATTGAAGATATGCGCAGATTGATAGGTGCATTTGAAACACTGAGCTTATTCAAACATATTGCTGAGATATTGAGGATCCCAGAGCAAAGCCTTATAAATTCAGAGGGAATTATATATAAAATTGCCAAATTAGAGACATTGATAAGAAAATATTCTGCGCCGGAGATATCAGAAAGTAAAGCATCCCAGGATAGAATAACAGAGATATTATATGACGAAAATATGTCAGTTATAGATAAGTCTAGGATGCTTCTTGCGTTAGAACTCTTATAATCGGCGTTACCTCAAAAAAATATGCGGGATTTAGGTAATTTCCTACTCCCGCATAATATATTCAGTTAGTTACTGTCTGGCCGGTATTCGTCGCCTGATCTAAATGGATTAAGTATATATCCTTGTAAACAAATAGAGTTTTCACTCTGATTTTTTCTGCTAGAGGATATTGATTGTCTACAATGAACTGTATGTCTTTGCCCTTGGAATATATCTCTACTGTATTATTATCTTCGTCAGTGAGCGTTACTGTTAGAACCATCAGAAAGAAGCCGGAGATAAATAATACAAAACCTAATGCAAACAAAGACACACTACAAATGAATCAAATACACATCTCTATAAATAAACAACTTTTTTACTCTGATTTTTACTCTGATTTTTTCCACAAGAGGATATTTTTGATCCGCTATGTATTGAACTTCATCAGCCCACGTACTTATAGTTAGTGTGTTGTTATTTTCATCAGTTAATAAAATTTTATCTGTCTTAATACCAGATGATGAAGGTGTCGGTGTGCCCGAATCTTGTAACCGATATGTACATATAATTTCGTTATCCGGGGCTGTTGCAGATTTCGTTGCGACAGCATATATCATGCACGCTCCAAATATTAATAAAGCAATTGACAGATAGAAGCTTGCATTACTTATAATATCCCATTTTGTGTTTGCTAAAAGATCTCCTGAGATCTTTGTAAAAATCAATAAAGCAAGAAGAACCCAAAGACATATAATCATAAACGTAGAAAAAAACATATAGTATATCCTCCTGTTTTGGTTTTATCCATCAAGCCATCGCGTATATATTTTTATGAAAAACTACACATGTTACTTGTGATAATATTCAATTGCTCTTTTTAACATCATACTGGCTGTATTAAAAGCGTTTTCGTCCCCACACAGCCAGGAGAAGTAGGCGTCATTAACTTCGCACATCATATCTGATCCTTCAACAGGCTCTTCTCCGTCTACATGAATGTACAATGTATTATCTGCTGCCAGATATACATGATCGACCTCTTCAAGTTTTTCAAGCTGATTCTCAATATGCTTTATCGTCAGTAAACAATAATAAAAATTCATAACTTACTCTCTTTCCTGTAGGGAGTCTATACTTATACTGTTTAGCTGAGAAATTGCCTTTTTGTATCATCCAAATAACCGCAAACTGTCCAGCCAAAGTACAACTATCTTTCTGGTGTTTTTTTACTCTGTATGAGTTTTTCTACATTGTCAAGTAACTTACTTTTTTGTTTATCACTTAATTGAATTTCATTCTCCCTAAGATACATTTCCATGTTCTCTGGTTGTCGCAAAAATAAAAGAATTGCATTGTGAGCTTTATCTTGAATAGAACCATTTTCATACCTGAAAATAGTTTTATCGCCCCAATTTAGCAGTTTTGCAAAACTCCTTTGACTGAGGTTATATTGTACCCTTATGGTTTTTATTTCCTCAGGAAGTAGTAGTTTATGTTTTTTGCGATATTTGTTATAAGCTTTAACCAATGTAACGTTATCGAGTCCTTCACAGAAGAGTTCCTTGCCACATTCTGAGCATAAGAGAACGTCCGCATCCACCTCTATTTGTTCTCCACAAACCAGATAATTTTCTTTTCTTTTTTCTACATTGGTATCAACGTTTCTTTCACACTTCTCACAAAATATTCTCATTACTTCTCCTGAATTTTAAGATTGTTATCATGAAAGCAGAATATTTCTGCTTTCATGATGTTGTTGTATGTTATATATTATCTACGAACTTTATGATTTATAGAAGTCATTGGCTGATTCTGCGATTATGGCAGCAGTATGGTGCTTGTCGTCGGCCCCTGAGATCCAGTCACGATATGTGTCTGTCACTTCGGCAAAATCATCCGGGCTATTATATATATCCTCATCTATGGCTCCACCTGCAGTGTGGATAACGAGACTACCATTTGGCTTGATCCATACATGATCAACTTTATCCATCTTCTTGAGCTGTTTTTCTACTTTATTTATTGATATCATATGTGTTCCTCCTTGTGAGTTAAATTTCTTTGTATATATATTGTATCGCATGACAATACAGAGATATTTTTTCCAAAAGAAACTATTTTACTGGAATACCATTAACTTCGATTCCTTCGGATATACGAACAACTATGCATTTACATCCGTCTATATCCCTGGTTTCGACCAGATCTGTTCTTTCAGGGTCAACCATGATCGTTACATTTGGAGTCTTTACCTCAAACTTCTTTGTATCGGCTACGTTACTTGCATAGATAACAGGAGACGTATCGCGTGGCACAACAACACCCGCGGTATCATCAGGAGATGCTGTCGCTTTCTTGTATGCTTCATCAAGCTTTGAGGTATCCGTAACACCGCTCTCAGACAGAAGATCTTTTATTACACCCTTTGATAGTGTTAGAGGCTCTGCGGAGTCTTTTTTCATCTCAATTAATTCGTTGAGGTTCTCATGGATGGCCTTTACGGTGTCGTAACTGCAATTATCGCCAAGAGTTTCTGATATGATATCCTGAAACGCAGTTTTCTGGCTGCCTGCAGTTACAGGGAGGTCAGCTCCTAGAACATTGCTTACGAAATCATCATGGAGATCCTCAGGTTTTTTTGTATAATAAAGCACATTATGGATGTCTGTACCTCTCTCAATAAAAGCAGGAAACAAAAAGCCGATATCCGGTTTATCGACCACCCAGTCACGGATGCGGTTGTGAAATACACTTTCTGAATCGAAATAGCTGAGTCCGGGCTTAGACAGATTTACATGGCAGATAGAGCATAAGATATAATCAAATACTTCGTCTGATGCGTCATCCATAGTGAATCCGTCGGAGGACTTGCCGGGAACATCATATGTGTCGTGGATCAGCATGATCACATAATTTCCTGTGTAATCGTAATTTTCGATCACCTTATCGTAGAACTCGTCAAGGAGTTCATCGTTTTCAAGATTTTCCTTCCTGAGCTTATTGAAAAAGTTCTGAGTTCCGCCATCAAACTCCTGAGAAGTTGGAAATGGCATAGTGATCAGGTTTTTTCCTACACTGCCAGACAGTGTTTTTTTGAAGATCTCAAAATACTTAAACGTTTCTTCTTCAGGCAGTGTAAGAAACTGCTGCCGAAATGTAGACACCTTGTTTCCGTCACCATCCACGTAGCAACCACATATCTTATTGATTGAGCACTTATCTGGTGAAAAAAGCTTTCTAATCTCTAATACATCTTTTTTTGTCATTATTCATTCTCCTTTGTTTGTATATTTTTTGAATCTCTACATGTGTTCAGGATGAACAGAAGTAGAAGATATATTCGTATCATTGATGCATTCACGTATTTAATGCTATAGCATCTTGTTTAGTAGCTCTGTAGCTGCAAATGGCTCATATGAGTTTGCTCTTGCCTTACGTTCCTGAGCATCCAGTTTCTGCTGATTCTTTAATATGTCTTTCTCATATTCCAGATCTGCTAGGTCTAGTTTGTGTTCTTCCTGCAGGCCTGCAAGCAATTTGTTAGTCAACTCAAGCAATATCGGTGCTCTTTCCGCAAGCTTATTTTCCATGCCAACGCAGTCACAAGGATCAACACTACTTTTTACATCCTTAGCAAGCATTTTTAGGTATGGTTTATATGTCTTATATTTTTTATAAACCCTTTCGGAGTTCTCGGACATCTCATACATCTTTTTCAATTTTTGGGATACAGGAACAAATTCCTCTCTGATTGGTTTAGATATATGTGACATGTCTATACATGTTTGCGTGTAATGATGCCGTGTACGGGGAATATAAAAAATAATCTGCTTTGATTTGTCAAAATCTACATAGTAAATCTCTTTACCATATCTAATTACAAAAGTGGCATATATAACAGTAAGCACCCAATTTATAATCGTTACAGTACACAAACACATATGAAATGTTTCACCTAAACAGTCAAGTAAACCATCAAAGATTACAAATGTCAAAATAATGGATGTAGCAATAAGAGTGTTTAATTTAGAAATATTTTCTGGATCATACATAAAATAACCTCCCGTATATTATATTTAAAATGTAGTGGGTGACGAGACTCTAACCCATTCTTACTTTCTGTCGACCTGTATTCCGATTAACAAGAATTGAACTTGTTTTCCCTTGTCAGGGCAGCACCAGCTTAAGCAAATGCACCCACTAATAAAATACTTATCTATATTTTATCAAGGTGAAATCATCAAACGTTTTTGCCAATAGAAATATGTGATATTGATACGATAGTTGATTAGATGCAGGGATTTCCTTGTATAATAACTTTGAAGGGACTGATTATATTTATTTTTCCAGATGTTGATCGGAAGTAAAAAAAAAGCCAGTGAATAGGCTATAAGAAGAAATGGGAGATGTATAGGAAAATTCCCGGGTATAAAATGCGTTACAATCGGTGGATACATAAGCAAGAAAAAGCGACATAAACTGTCGCTTCTTGACTGTGCTTAAATAACGCTTTCTATCTGCCTGAAGATTCTTTGATCATTTCTATCCACTGTCTATAGAAATCCTCACCATCAAGCAAAATTACGTCCTCAGAATCCATTTCAACGATGCCATGGTTTAATATATTGTGAACCTTTCCAACAACAATGATATAATTTTTGCTTTTAAGACCGTAATATTCAGAAGACCCGGAGAGTATAAGCTGTTTCACGATTTTATGCATAAGCATCTGGTTCTTTTCTGTTTGGTTAATAGAAATATTTGCTCCGGTAAGTCTGTCTACAATAGCAATTTTCATTCCTTTATCGCTGATCTCTGATATGATAATACTACAGGCGTAAGCCTTATCAGACAAAAAAACATAATTAAAATCAGGCGATACATTCCAATAGATTGTATGCTCATCGTGATGAGAGAAATCGCCGGTGATAAGCAGTGTCACAGGAAAAGTACCGACTTCCTTTGCATAGCTTATATTCATGCGGGATCTGATCATTCCGATAAGCGATGGATCATCCAACCGTATTCTTTTTCCAGTAGCAACATCGGTTAGTATATACTCTAATTTATCATTGCTATAAACTGCAGCAATGTTACATAATCTGCATTTCTCATCATTTCTCATATGCATACTCCTAGATTTATTCCTTGAATGATTAACTTTTTTGTATTTTATATTTCCAACCACATAGATCGCCGGATAGTGTCTATATCCTTAGTGATAGCAGAGAGTTTTGACACAAGGATGTTTTCACAATCTGGCTCTCGACATTCATTAATAGCGTTTATTACATCATCCGCAATAGATTGTAAATGTTCATCATATGTTAAATATTTCTTGAATGCCTGTTTTGAACACGATGCGATACAGTAAAGATCCCAAAGTTTATTTTTGATTTCTATAACTTCTTTTATAGCATCTACCGAAAGTCCGTTTATGTCTATACCAACATATTTGGTTTTTCTCCAACACTGATTATTTGGTATAATAAATCGAATTTTATTGACAGGCTTATGTTCGGATACAGAAAATCCATGTCCAATTATAATATTTGTAGCTTCTACAATTGCAAAGATAGCGCAGAGAAAAGAACCTATTGCGTCCATCATTTTAAATGCTTTAGACATTCCATCAGTAATAGGGATCTTACAATTATTGCGTAGCCATGGAAAGAAAAAAGTAAATAAAGCGCAGAGTGCTAAGCATAAAATAATTAGCATTATCCTCAGGATAAGTGGTTTTCTATTTATCATAACAAAATCCTCCTTAATGATTTATATAAAATATGGACTGTCCCCATAAATTGAGGATATCACAAGAACGAAAGAATAAAATTTTGCCAAAAAAAAAACACGATGTTGTAAACCAACACCGTGTAATCTTTTTTTTAGCTATTGAAATTGTTCAGAACATCACCAGATGAATGCAAAAGCTATTGTGCCTTAATCGGTGATAAAGTCATCAAGTGTCCAATAGATCTTATCTTTACCCGCTGCCTTCTTAATCTGATCTTCAGACCATGAGGCAGGATAGTGGGTTATGTTAAAACCATCTGCAGACAATGCTCCATAGCCCTTTTTAGCCATCTTCTTGTATGCCTTTTCAAGACCATAAAGTTTCATAAAATCCGAAACCAGATAATCAATATCCGCTGCAGAAAGGACTTCCTTTGACAGCCTTTCTTCCGGGATATATGGATGAAATTTAGCGAACCTTTCTTTGTCACTAAGATAGATAGAGTTATCATTTTCATACATCTGCAGTATAAAATCGTTTGGATGTTTCTCAGCCCGTTCAACAATATATTCTGTCATAGCTATCTCTGCATCCTTTGAGATGTAATCGGTTTCCCCGAGACCTCCGTTTCCATAGTCTGTATACTTTCCGATACGTTTTCCGTCAAGATAGATACTCGCAAACAGAGAGTATCCTTCCATCGCTGGGTACTGATTGATATTTTTCAACTGAAATCTTCCTAATTTTGCCATAACATTTGGCCTCCTTTTTTTTATTTTCAGTAAATATGTTCAGAAAGGTACAAAAAAAAACACAACATATAGCTGTGTCTTTATGATAAATGGAATTAATTTCCATTTTTTTAGATTTTTATATACTCCTTGGCAAGAAAATCCGGAATGTTTATATTTTTTTATGCGGGCTCACCCTCTTATTCCAGGTTTCACACAGACCGCTTATTACATCTAATGGCAGCAGATCAAGATGGTTTCTTATCAAATCCATAGTTTCGTTCATTGACATATATCTAATTCCATCCCTTTTTGCAATCATTCCGATGATAATAGAGGATATATCTATATAGTTACGATAGTCCATACCATCATTGCAATAATACTGATCGCATATCGGAAGAACTTCTTTACTAGAAAGCTTTACAATATCATCTGAGTTACGACGAACCCATTCTGATTTATCAAAGAATCCCTGATTCTTTGCCCTGTATTCGCGTTCACCATCGAACATAGATACAAATACGACATAACAATTTTCTGCTCCGTAGCGAGATATAAACTTCTTTGCTCCATCAACATCTGCGACAACAACGTAATTCCTGGTTAAATCAAGCTCTGTTTTAGGAAAACCATAATACCATACATCAGGCGTACCATCTACCAGGACATTGTATTTTCGGTATTCAAACAGTTTATCATTGTATATAAGCTGTAAAAACTGCTCTTTAGATACAAAGTTGTAGTCAACCCCATCCTGTTCGCTTAGCCTTTTAGGTCTAGTTGTAATACCAATCAGCCTTGAGCAGGATTCTGTAGGAACTTTCTCATATGGATTTTGCGCTATAGCGCCCCTTACGAGGCATTTTGCTATGACATTCTTTCCACAAGCAGCTCCGCCTAATAATATCACAATCATATAATGTTTCCTCCTATATTGGTTTGTTTCACCATAAATATGATAGAAGAGAAAAAGACACAGCAGATTTGCTGTGCCTTTATAGTTAATATAACTAAATTTTTACCGCCTGAGATTATACCAAAAGTTTATTCCAGACCATACATAAATGATTTAATACCTCTAATGGCAGCAGATCATTTGGGCGCCCATATCCGGATGTACTGGATATATCTATATACTGATCTCTGTAAAAGAGATTATAGACATAAACCTCTTCGTTCCTGCCGTCGATGTCACAGTCCTCGAAACTCACACCTATACTCATGGGGCCATCAGTGTAAAACTCAGAAATTCCTTTGTTCTTTTTCAACTCATTATAAGGAAAATTAGTTTTCACGATGTCTGCAAGTTTACTCATTGATACATACCTATCACAAAGTTTGCTTTTTAGATAAAGTCCAGTAAAAATAGAAGATAAGTTTATTAAGTTTATAGGAACATAATCTACTCTACAGTTCTTATAGTACTGGTCACAAACCGAAATAACCCTTGTATCAGAAAACTTCAAGATGTCATCGGCGTTGCGACGATCCCATTCTGACTTATCAAAAGATCCGCGTTTTCTTGCTCTGTATTCACGCTCTGAATCGGACGCATCAACAAAAACAACGTAGCAGTTCTCAGCTCCGTAATAAGAGATAAAGTGTTTTGCACCGTCAACATCAAGCACAACGATATAATTCTTAGATAGATCAAGTGGCGTCTTGGAAAATCCATAATACCATGTGTCAGGTTTGTTATTCACTAAGGTATTATATGCTCTATACTCAAGAAGCATATCGTTATTTATAAGTTGCAAAAACTCGTCTTTGGATACGAAGTTATAATCAACTCCATTTTTTTCGTTTTCTCTGATAGGCCTAGATGTCGTACCTACAAGCTTTGTAAAAAAGCCTGTAGGCCTCGCCTTTACAAGTTTTCTCGCTATGGTGTCTTTCCCACTGGCAGATTTGCCTAATAATATTACGATCATAAATTATTACATCCTCCTTTGTATTTTTTGGATGTAGTAAATATCAGTTTGTAATATAAAATAAAAAAGCGCCTATATGGTGTACATATAAGCACTTTTTATTTCTTGGCTATTTAGATATATAATAAACATACCTGTATGCATATCTGTTTGAATTTGGATCTGTGAATTTGTGCAGCTCTAACCGTGACAGACCATCTGTGTGTTTCACTATTACTTCGGTTGCAGAAATCTCATCTACAACACCATCATCATTATAATACATGATTTTATCTGATGCTTGCTTCTCAAAAAGAGAATATGTTTTAATTGGCTTCCCTTCATCAGAAAAGTTCCTGACAGATTGTTTAAGAAAATATGCAAAGATTGAGCCTAGTTGTATTATCATAACAAATACTGTTATAGCTATAAGGGATATATATCGAGTATTTAATGAATCGGCAAAGTGATTTACGCATACACCACCTAAAATTATCAAGATAATACCCAAAATAATTGATCCCATTACAATGATAATGGAGAGCGTATCTATATCATAAAAGTAATTTATCATTTGTCCTCCGCCTTCCTGTAATCTGAAATATATTCCGGTAACTGCCTCTTGTAGTACAAAACGGGTATAGAATCTTCAATGTTCGTATGGAACTGTGACATATTGTTCCACATGAGGATAGAACCATGACCGAGAAGGTTTATCTTTATGAGGTCCGAATCACGCAAGCCGTTTGCATTTATAATCTTCATAACCTCGTCAAATTCTTCGATAGCACCGCAAGGGATTGCGGTTGTTGTAAACTCTGCATCATGAATATAGCAATGGCTATGAAGCATATAGTGGATATTTGGAAGCTCATTATAGAGCCGTACCTGCACCGGAGTATCTACAGACGGCTTATCGTTTCCACAATACATAAGCTTATCCCCATCCATATAAACCGGTACGAAGTTATCAAGCGTTATGAATTTTTTGTCTATATTCCTCTTTGATACATAAATGATATCTCCTTTACGGAAACTAGGCATACCTTTGCCACACCTACCTACCTGAGGCGGGAGAGTAGGACGCATACTTGCATTGCCTATGAAACGTTCAGTTTTGCAACTTACGGGCATAAACTGCTGAAACATGACAGCACATTCTTTTACAACATCAACAAAATCCTGTTCGTCCGGTATGGAATATGTCTTTTCCGACCGATACTCAGGCTGCTTAAACCGATCAAAGTACCAACTCATAACAAGTTCTTTGTTTGTATCAGATCTGGTAGTTCGTTGTCTTGTCATTCCCCTCAAAAAAAGGATCCTGCGGATGCTGGCCGTAACTGCTGCCTCAATATCTGTGCCATCATACCATACCGTTCCAAGAGGATCGAATATACGGATATTGAAAATTCCGTCCGCTGTTTTTGAAAACTCAAAAGTAAGGTTCGCCTTGGCAGCGAGCGTGCGCTGAACAAGCTCCTGGAAGTCGTACTTTCCATCATTTCTCTTTGAGTTAATAAGCATGGTAAAAGGAGCGACTTCTTTTACATTTCTTATCTTAGGCAGACCATTAGCTACGTTAGCCCACCACAACACTATGTCGAACTTAGTGGTCTCCTGCAGGATAGCTTCAAGTTCATCATAGCGACCGCCGTTAAGCACCACAACGTTCTCAAAGTGTTCCATGAGAATAGCAGCAACTTTGTCAGCAAGCCCAGATCTTTTACCATACACATGAGTATCCGGATCGGAGGTATTGCTCCATGAGCCAGCAACAAGTAATACTTTCTCTTTATTTTTACCATTGTTTATCATATTTTATTTTTCACCTTCCTTTATGCTGTCTATAGCCCCGATTGCATTTACATAACACTTGTGATATACAGTGCTTTTTATGTCGTTCTCAAAAGTATCTATCCAGGCGGAGAGCACCCTGAATTTCTTTCTGCTATCACTGATCAGTTTCATAGCTTCATCAAGACTTGTACATCCTGTTGATATTGGGTTGAGCCAAGGCTTGCTACAGCAGGACTCCTGTACAAGAAATGATACCCAGTACAGATCAGAGGTCTCTTTCTTCAGCGTTTCAACATCACCATAATATGTATAGTCGATCAGTTCGAGATCTGGCAGGCCTGCCTTTGTTTTATACATTTCAAAACATCTGAGGACAAGTTCATTAAGCCTTTCACCTGTAAAGTTTTCAGATTCAATAAGAATGTGTCGTGGAACATCCCAGTTATTGCAGCTCACACATATCATCATTGCTTTTTTTATTGTATTCATCCTTTGTTTCTCCTTTTTATTTTTTATGATATAAATATAGCAGAAACGGAAGAAGGGCAATTTTTGCCAAAGAAAAAGTGCTTATACAGAATAATCTTAATAAGCACTTGAATTACTCACATTAAAGATAGAATACGCCTTTCTTAGAAGTATATTGTAACTGCATCTGGAGATTCGTCCTCATCTATTTTTTTTACCTTTGCATGAGAAACTGAATATCCAAATTGTCTCTCCACATTTTCTTCCTTATTGACAGATACAAAATCTAGGCCGCTTTGTAGAAATATTTCCTTTGACGTATTTATATATTTATTAACAGCGGTTTTTACAATCATACCAAATTCCTCCTTTGATGTATTTTCAGATTGTGATGCTTTCATTTTTGATAGATTCATTATATCAATTGATGGTGGAAGATCGTTTTTACCAAAAAAACTACACCATCGTTGATATGGTGTAGTTTAATGTAATACTATTGAAAATAGGCATCTATGATTTCTCGGCGCCTGGCTCATTCCAGACTTTTATGATTTTTCTGACTTTGTCGTGTCCATTTTCATCCTTATAGTAATAATTATCCCAATACATCATTTTCGGGAACTTATTGATAAACACCCAAATTCCTTCATATGATGGGTGGAAGAAAACCACCTCATGTTCGAACAAATCCTTTACACTATAAATCTCGGAGTCAAAGTCCTTATTGGTCCCTTCTACATCATAACTATCACTAGCATAAGCTAATTCAACTTCACCACCAACAGTCCATACAGTGAAACTCCAATCTTTCCTTTTATCCAACAGTTCATATAAATCCTTTACTGTCATAGTTAGATCCTCCTATTTTTTTATTTGAAAGAAATATGAGACAGCGTTTAGAGTAAATAAAAAAACTATATTCTGCAGATAGTTGTTGTGCAGTGTAATAGGAGTTATTAACTTCGAAATATATTGAGTCTTTATAATAGGATTATCTCAGATAGAGAGAATTAGAAAAAGTGGGAATTGCTGGAAAACGTAACTTGTAAAACAGATTAAATTTTTAGAAAAATAAAAAGAAGAGGTCATACTTATGAAAATATGACCTCCATAAAACTTACACACTTTACTGATAATCCCATTTATATCGTAAATTCGATAATTCTTCCTGAAGAGCTCAGTAAAATGTATTCATCATCACTTTCAGCAATATTTTTACCAAGTTCTGTGTAATCAAGCGCTGCCTCTATATGTGGATCAAGCGTACCAATTACATTGTCCATATAATAAGATGCAAGATCGAAAGCAGAATCAAAGATTGAGGATATACATAAATCATCCTCCGAGACATCATCATTAAAACATGAAAGTAGCTCATCTACTTCACGCTCCCATATACCTTGTGATATAAGATATTTCCTGAATCCTTTTTTTGGGGTGTCAATAAAACCGAAAACGATTTCTCCGTTGATTTTTGCCACGGAAAAAATTATGTCGTTCACATCATAATCTTCATCTTCAACCGGGCAATCATCAAGATCAGCAGAATCGTCAATTATAGTGGAAGTAATAACAGCATATGTTTTTTCTACTCCCTTTTCCACATAATTTATAGCATCATTGATGGCGGTTTCCTTATCTTTGATATAACACTGACCTTCATCGTGATATCCCCATTTCTTGTCGTAGACCATGTTATAACAGTCAAAATAATCGCTTTCAGAAGAGAGAAGCACTCCTTCATCTAACAAAAAAACCTTCATAACTTATCCTCCTATTATCTATTTAAAAGAAACATGGTCAGTATAAGTAGGAAAAATATATAACAGTAAAAAAAGCCACATCATTATGATGTGACTTTATGAGTATTATTCTTTCTGTAACAATACACCTTAAATTATTACAGGATATTTCAGACAAACTTTACACAGCCATTTTTTTATTATAGGTGTCTTGGTACCAGGTGGTAGAGGAGATAGGCATGTAATTTATTTTCGGTGTTAAGATGACGCTTTTAGAAGCAGTTTCTGTATTTGTTGCATTATCTACATTCTTCTCAAAAAATGTTGTTTGTTTAATCATGGATAGCCTCCTTATCATTGAATATTGTAAATATTCAATATTCTTTTTTTTCTTATTAACAATTCTACTTCATGCTTATTTAGACGTTTTTTTTGCCAATGAGTTTTCCAGTATCTTCTGTTCATTATGAACAGAAGACGAGTTTTGATAAAATCTGTGTCGAATATAATGTGTGGACTCACTATTATACAAATTAAAAAAAGGACTGTTTCCAGTCCTTTTTCTTTCATAAAACAAATCTAATTATACCCAGGTTATCCGGAAGTTTCATAAACTCACCGATTCCGCCATGAAAAATTCTCCTAGCTTCAGACCGGGAGTATCCACATCCATCACACCAGTCGCTGCAAAAATCTTCCCAGTCATAGTAATATGCGCATATATCACCTGATATATTATACCTCTTGGCGTGAGCAATTATTTTTTTTCTCTATAGCAGCAGTAATAAATATGTGTTTGTTAAGATATTCTTTCCCATGTTTGTTCATATTACAAAATTCTCCTTTGCGTTTGTTTAAAAAAATATGAAAAAAAAGAAAAGCAAAAATAAACCAAAAACATACCAAAAAAATACCAGAAATGTAACTGAAAAAATCAAAAAGAGCGCGCACATCTCTAAATGTGCGCGCTGAGAAAAGGAATTAAGTTCCGTTTTTTAACAATTTCGGCCCTGGAAACAATCACCACAATATTCCCATATGCCATCTGCAATATTCTTGAAAGTGGGGTAGGTCGGCCTTAACACTCCATTTTCGTCAAATTTATGGGCTGTGGGTTCTCCAATCTGAGAACAGTCATTTCTCATGTAGGCCGGAGGTAACATATTCATAAAATTATCCACCATTGATTTTGTGAAGTAATCACCCGGTATGCAGCAAGCTAACCCGAAATAGTGAGCCTCGTCAATAACCTTCTTACCATTAAAGATCTGGTATTCGCCAAGAGGAGCTCCATCATAGTCTACCTCTTCAATGATAAGCTCATGGTCAAACCATGGGTAGTTTTCATAATGAGTCTTATACCTTTCTGCAATTTCTTTTTCAGGAAAAGTTTCTTTGTTTCCGGCATAAACCCTGTACTCTCCAATGTAATAGACAACTTCATATCCTTTCATTTCCATATCTTTATTCTCCATTTCTTATTTTGAACAAAATATGAAATGGTAGGCGAGTAAAAAAAACTGCTAAGCAAAGCTTAGCAGTAATGTAAGAGCTCCTGGATATAACTACATAAAAAAATGTAAGTTATTCCAGATGTCGATTAATTTGGGAATGTGTTCAAGTGATACATACTTTTGAGTCATAATGCAGTCGCATTCTATGCAATATCCATCATTGCGTATGTTTGGTGAGATTTTTGCCTTGCCACATATATGACATCTTTTTAATTCATCCTCATATTCTGAGATCTGTTTATTTATTGCTTTTTTCTTTCTCTCTTTGCAATATGGGCAGCCCTCATCTTTATACTTTTTAATATATCGTTTGGGTTCAGTGCAACCATAATGACCAAGATTCCAGGTATCATATTCGTATTCGGGCGTTTTATCATAAACATACCCACAATTGTAGCACCTCTTCTGAGTCTCTATATCATAATCACTTGAAAAATTGTATACTTTACTTGACATTTGTTTTCTCCTTTTTATTTATTTGAATAAAATATGAACCACAATAACAAATAAAAAATAGGATTTATACAACCATAATACTTAAGTTATACTGCGTATATTGCTTAGCATTGCATACACTTTAATCTTGCCTTGCACTCTTCAATATCAAGGCATTTATCAATATTTGTTTTTATTGCCGAGATATTTTCAGCTATTGGAATAAAAAACGATACGCCTAAGTTCCCAGAATTCTTATCAAAAACCAATGTAGTATTTTTGAAGAGAGGAGAGACATACAATTTCAAAGACTCTGGCTCTATAAATTTTTCATACACGTCAGAGCCATCTAATTCACCATATGAAGACATATATGCTTCAACATCCCTCCATACTTCAATGTACAGCTTATCATTAACACTTACAATATTTACATAACAAAGTAAATCAAGGGTGCGTATGGCATTGTAAACGTCAAGAATATCATCAGGAACATTGTTTTGTTTATTATCTTCATGTATTTCAGATACATACCATCTCTTAATAACTGCATTTCCTTCTCCGTTGTCTATAAAGTACGCTTTTTCTGCGTTACCAATTGAAATATACTTGCAGGCTAAGTTCAAACCCGAAATTGTTCTGTCAATCACCTTATTCATCAGGTTTCCTCCATTTCTTTTTCTTTTATATAAATATAACATATATGACGATAGATGTATTTTTACCAAATAAAAAAAAGACTGTCACAACAGTAACAGTCTTTTCCATAATTTAATAACTACCCCTTGCTACAATAAGGACGATATCTTAAACTATCCATATTTACGGGACTCTTTTCAGAATAATTTCTGTATTACTATAGACGGTACAATATGCAATGCTATTATTTTCATCATAATAATTCACATAATACGTATCATCGTCAAATGTTCTATTAATTCCAATAAAGCCACCTCTTCTTGTGTTGTTTAAATAAACATCATACTTTACTTCTTCTTTTGCATTTGCCCAATAATCTTCAGGATTTTTTATTCTCCATATAAAATCTTCCGGCGTTGTTTTCAGTTCATTCATTGTTATATCCTGCAAATAAAGAACCCTCACATCAGAATTTTCTGGAAGTAGAGTAAGAACATAATCCTTATCAAGGTATTCAGCTCCAAGAAATTCATCATAGCAAACATAGAGCTGCCCTCCATAACCGTAATCAAACACATAATCTTCAAGAGAATAATCGCCATCAAAATCAGGAGAGAATACTACCTCCTCATAATAATTTCTGACGAGATCCTTTTCCATTTCGGGTGTGATCATGTGAGATATCTTCCAGTCAATCTTGTATAGCTCATAACATAGCTTTCTTATCTGTTCAATTGTCATATATGTTTTTCTCCTTTTTTTATTTTGACAAAATATGTAAGATGTAGTGAAAAAAAATATTAACATTATTTCATTTCTGCAAAAATAAAAATGTCTCACCCTTAAAAAAGAATGAGACACTTTATCTAGTTATCCATATTCGCGCACAAACACAATGCAAGTAAACCAGCCTCTACAGTATCATCAGATGATTCAATGACATTTTCCATGGTATTTTAGGAATCTGTTACCGTCTCCATGCTGAGTATTTGGATCAACTTTAACAAGATCTGGTCTATGGCAAACGATAAATGGCTTGAACCTGCCGACATCATTAGTATCACCTCTGGCTGCTGCTGTTTTGTTAGCATATGCAACGGCTTCTTTTCCCTGCAGTGCAGAAAAGTAAGAATCCCGACTTATATTAGGGTTATACGAATATTCACAAAACATTCCGGTTTCCCCATGGTTGTGTCCAAGTCCGAAGACGTTTATAACGTATCTTGGCTCCTTAGATATTCGAAACAGGGTGCCGTCAACAAGCAAGCAGTTAGACATATCCATTTTGGCCCTACAGATCATCTGCTCTTTATCAGGATGTTCTCCATCGCGCCAAATTGTAGGGAAATACCATGAGGAATGCGCATTTTCATCAATGATTTTTTCAAGAGCGCTTTTATACTTATGCGATCCTCTATTAAAACTTCTATCTGCTGCCCACAGACATCCATCATAATAATAGATTTTTCCCTTGCCTTCGTATGAATTATCTTCGAAAGCAAGTGACATATCAGTAATTGTTGCTTCGGCAAGCGTGATGTCCACATAATCTTCACATTCTCTATATCTGAGTTTTCTGCATCGGGGTGGAAGATAGCTTTCGTAATATTTTATCCATGTTTTAATTTTCATACTTCATTCTCCTTTTTTTATTTTGTGGAAAATATGAGAAGAGATAGGTCATAAAATAATTTTGCTTTAAAATAGAACGGTAGTAGCGAAAAATAAATTTATCTCTTGGAAAAAAATGAGAAATATAGTATTATGCTATAATCAAAAAAGAATATCAGAAGATGTGGGTTCGAGCCCCTCCGGAGCGCAGCCAGTGAGCGTGAGTCCTCCTCGTAGTGATAATAGGTTAAAACGTCTGATATTCTTAAACACAAAAATCCCCTCTTATGTACTGTATAGTATAAGAGAGGATTTGTTTTATTCATAAACGTAAATTCTGACAGGATAATCACCATTCCCGTATCTTGTATTAACAAGCACCTTATAGTGCTCAGACATAATAGGGAATATCAAATATCTGTCCTCAATGCCCCAGGTTGGATAGTTTTCTTTAAAATATTCATCCATTTCCCAGTTACAGCCATGCGGAAAATTATCGGAAAGCCATTTGATGATTTCATCAATACCGTGGCACACGATATCTTCGATTTCCCCATTGGCCTCCATCCATTTGCCTTGCCAGGTTCCGCTTCTGAAGTACATTCGGAAATAGCCAAAATATCTGTCACTTTCCCTTAGATCTTCGGTTTCGGTATCGGCTTCAAATCCAAGAAGACAACGATTCTCATTCACATATCTTGGAAGATCAGCATTATCTAATTCCCTAGGACACCTGAAAAGTTCCTGATATGGGTAAACAGAATTTCCTCTTTTAAAATCACCATATATTATACTGTACTTGGCAGTCTGAATTAACTTGTCCATATAAAGCCTCCTTAATCTCTTTCGAACATAAATACAAGACCATCTCTGTATGTTATACGGAAATGATATGTATCATAAAGCCACGATGAAAAACCGTCATCATAGTACGATACTTGTTTGCAATGTTTGATATTATCAAGAAACTCCATAAAACAGCCAACCATTCCAGATGGTGATTCAGCCAGTACAATTGGCTTTTCCATAAAGGCGAGTGAACCGGGCACTGCGATAAACCTGCACTTACAGATATTTGGATTGGTGCTTTCTGACCTTTCTACAACAACTGCTGCCTTTTTACAGTTACAATTTATAAACATGTTATAGAATCTCCTGGCGTTTTCTTTTCTTTCCTTTTGTGATGTTCTCATAAAGGTCCTCCTTTTTTATTTATTTGCATGAAATATGTGATGTAGTGCATAAAAAAAACACTCCTCATCTGCAAAGCAGAAGAGAAGTGTCTGAAATTAATTGTCACATATCTCTGTCACATCGGGTGAATCAGTCATCTCATTCAGTAGTTCCTATGGCAGCATAGATATCATCAATACTTATGGATGTTTTTCTGGTATAATCTTCAGAAAAAGCATCATCGTATATAGCGATATCTATGCTACGTGGATTACTTTCAGGACATTCGACATATACCACATCAACAATATCCATATCAGATGTTTCAAAGGTTATCGAAAGTCCAGGGTTATTGGAATCAGTATTCTGTTCTGCAACAAGATGCCCGCCTGATACCGGGACCTTGAACTTGACATGTGTTTTTGGGGGCTCATTATAATTTTCAGCCCAGAATGTGCTTCCCGTATTGTTGCAATGAAGAACAATATCGTAGTTATTTTTGAACCATAATGAAAGCCAGTTAATAAAGTCCTCGGACAAATTCAAAGTGTAGCTATTTAGGCAATTCATGCTAGGTAGAACGACATAAAATCCTGGAATAGGAACTTTTTTATCGCTTTGATATTCAAACCTAAACGAACAGCCTCTTTCCGCAACCTCTTTATTCAATCTTTCAACCATTTCTTCTGTTATATTCATAACAATCCTCCTTTTTTTTATTGTATGTAGGAAATATGAGCTGTAAATAATCAAAAAAAATACTCCTCACCCGGCTAAGCAGGCGAGAAGTATTTGTATCAGATTTTGGATGCAAGTGAGTCAATGCAATATCCACATACAGCGGTAAGCATTTCATCCGCTATCTTATATTCACGCTCAGTCTGACAATTGAAAAAGCAATTTATGACTCCTTTTCCGATGTCACACGCATAATTGTCATCTTCGTAAAAAGCATCAACAATAGCGCATCCTAGATCATCACGGTCTAATTCACCGACATTGTCAATCTTCTCAGACAGAGCAGCCTCGGACCTCTTTTTTAATTCAGCAAGAAGCTCATCATCCGAAAATGTCTCAAGGCCAAAAACCACCTGGCCGTACTCTGTTTCCCATCCGTCATCTTTAAAGATATAACGCCAAGTGCTATCTTCGCCATTGCACAAGATGCCACCGCTTTCAATATAAGGGTTAAGAAAATCAAGAAGAGCTGTGTGCTCTTTATCATAATAATTTCCATCGGCAGAAATAGATATAACATTACCGTTACTGTCAAAATCAAAGTTTGTGCATTCATCATGAAGAAATTTTTCAAGCGTTTCTTCAAATTTCTCCTGATCAATTTCTGGTTTTAAGGTTACATCTCCATTTACATTACAATAATAGCTCATATTGCAATCCTCCTTTTATTTTTATTTGTTTGAAATATGGGTAGACATGACAAATAAAAAACACTCCTCATCTATTAAGCAAATAGAAGAGAAGTGTTATTTTTTATGAACGAAGACAATCTATCCCATTAGAATAATGATTATTAAACCATTCCCAGAATTTTTCTACTGGCAATGCGGCAGGAAATCCCTGCCATGAAGAACCCGAAACAAGGGATATATCATTAGAATAATCTGGATCATTCTTGTAATAAGCCCTAGCTTCAACCATCAATACATCTTCAAATTCACACCATAACTCTTCGACAAGACGATCCTTGTATTCGGTTATCAGTCTGCAGAAAATGTTGTTGAGTTCTGCGCTTGATGTATCAGACTCCGTAAATCTAGGCTTTTTTTCAAAACTGATTACTTCCGGAGCTACAGCGTCAAGCAAACTGCATGTCAAGTTATATACGTTTTTGACAGGTGTTTCTGTGAATTCAGCCAAGCATTTGATCCCGGGAATCACTTCGAATATAGGAGTTCCTAACATAATCCATCTGATAAGTTCTATCTTATCATCTACGAGAAATTGTAAACGTTCTACCTTTTCTTTTGTCGTCATCTTTACTTTCTCCTGTTATGCAACACTAAAATTACTGTAATTGTAGATCCTCTCAAGTTCACGATATAATGAGCCATCGGTAACATATATGTCACCAGTGTCATCAACCCATTCCCCGCCTCTAGCTGTACTGATTCGAACAAGGTTACAGTAGTCATTATTTACCGCAGGATTATATTCCTCATCCTTGTAGATATGTAATACTAGATCACAGTTCCATCCAAACTCAAATACAATGAGCTTTTCGTTTGCTTCAAGATCATTACAATAATCAACTATAGTGTCAAAAGCAGGTCGCACTAATTGGTATTCATGTTCCATATCTTATAGCCTCCTTTATTTATTTTTCATAAAATATGAATATACAAAAGAAGAAAAAAAACGGAACTTATTTCCTTTTTTTGCACAAAAAACCGTCCCACCAGTAAGTGGGACGGTAAAAATAAAAAAAAGGATTGAGTCGCCTGTAACGACTGCCGCTTAAGCAGGTTGATTTTCACAAAATCCCAAATGGGGAAACGAAAGTGAACAAGAAAGATACATAACCGACATTTTCGGCCGGTATCGAATACGAGTGAAAAGCGTTATATGCGCCGTAAATGCCTCTTTTCGGACACTCACGTCATCTCGTTTCTGTATATATCTTATCATGTCTCTATAAATATGTGTTTTTTCTAAAAAGAAAATTATTATCCTCAAAAATCCGTCCCGCCTGATAAGCAGGACGGCAAAAATAAAATAAAGGAAGATACCGATTGTAACGGCTGCATATAAGCAATATGATTTCCACAAGTTCTATGAGCTCAAACATGATAACTAAATCGGTATCTTGTTTGATGAGTCCATAATATCATATCAGGATATATTTAATTTTTACCCAAAAGATCACCACACATAGAGCATGGCATAAGTATGATGCTTTAAGTATACAGCCATATTTTACAAGAGAAAGAGAGGTGATGTTTATGGAATGTATGTTGTGTAACAAGTCTATTGGACTAACGCGCCGGCGGATAAGCAATGGATATATATGCGGAAGCTGCAGCAGGCAGTATCCTGACTTTATCAAAGTAAAGATGACAGAGTATACAGACCTTAGATTAGGACTTATTAAATCATATTTTGAGGAAAATTCAAAACGAAAGTTTGAGCAGACTGCTGCTTATGGGTCACTGTCTATTGATGAGATAAATGGGGTATTCAAAGTAAAAGAAAATTCCGGAAGTTACATATTCGATGCTATTGATATGACAGAAGGGAACATTCTGTGTACAAATCCTAAAGTAAATTCAAGCAACATTGTTTATGCTGATGTAGAGTTTTATTACAAAATGGAGTCTCCACACATAGAATTAAGAGTAACTATCAATAAAAATAGGAGATGCCAAAGTAAGAAAGTGTCTGGAAACTCACTTGAATGGCAGGAGCCGGCTGATTTGACTATGTTCAGAAACATGTTTAATCAAATGCTTGAAAATGCAAGAAAAAAATATGATGAAACCTGCCGGAACACATTAATATGTAAGGCAGATATAGACTATTTTAAAGCGAAATCTCTTTTTATGGTGGAAGATGATTACGATGAAGAAGAAATAAAGATAATTCGAAAAAAAATGATGAAGATCTACCACCCGGACAATGGTGAAACCGATACAAAAAAGTCTGAAACGATAAATAGATACTACGATATACTGATGGAAAGGTTAAAGTCATGAAACACACAAAATATTATGCAACATTATTATTATCCTTAATAGTTTTTCTTCTGCCAGCGGGCGCTATAGCTTATTACATATATATGCCAAAGAGCAATGTGAATATTGGAATAGCAGTTCTCCTAGCAGCTGCAGGAATAGCATTAAACAAACCACTACAGGCCCTCAGGGTTAAATACAGACATGATGTGGAATACGATGAATTTGGACGGTCTAAATCAAAAGGAAATTACGAATATTTGTCTAAGGCAGAACGAGATAAGATGGATCTGCAGAAAACCCTCGATATGGAAAGAATCATGGATTCATCAGCACTAAAAAAGATGACAAAGAAAGGCGCGAAGGACCCTGAAAAAGAAATGAACTCTCTGGTAGGTTTGGTGCCGGTAAAAAATAAGATGCGGGAAATGGTGGCCAGAATGAAGTTTGAAAAAGGACAGGGAAAGAAGAATGCTGCTACAAGCATGTCGGGACGGCATATGGTGTTTTATGGCTCTCCCGGCACAGGAAAAACAACGGTAGCCAGGATCATAACAGGTTTTTTATATCAATATGGCTATATCAAAGAAAATAAGTGCGTTGAGGTAGATGGCAATTTCTTAAAAGCTGGCAGTGATACTGCCACAAAGACTGAACTGGTGATCAGGCAGGCATTTGGGGGCGTTCTTTTCATAGATGAAGCCTATGCACTTCTTGAGTCCGGAGATGGAAGCGGAGAACAGGCAGTTGCTACACTCATAAAGAGAATGGAAGACAGCCGAGACCGTTTCATTCTTATCTTGGCCGGATATACAAATGAAATGAAAAGGCTGCTTGAGGCTAACCCTGGATTTGAATCGCGAATTAAGGAGTATCTAGTGTTTCCTGATTATGATGATATGGAAATGAGACAGATATTTGCACATATGGCTAACGAGCAGAATTTTGTAGTGAAAGACGAAGCCTATGAAGCATTTGATGAAAGAGTGCTTAAGGAAAGAAAACTAAAATCATTTGGAAACGGACGAACCGCAAGAAACATCCTTGATGAAACGATAGATCGACATGCACTTAATTTCATGGACGGTAGGATAAGTAGTGAGGACAAGTATAAGATTTGCGAACCGGACATAAGCCGGACAGTAAAAAGAAATGGTATATAACCATTGGAAAAAATAACCCTCCTGATGAATCTGATATTATAGAAAAAAATAAGATTATAGGAAAAATGGAGGTAGTAATCATGTTAGTTGGGGATCTGATTTACAATGATAATTTTGATTGTAACTGTAATTATGCAATTTATGATTGCACGGAAGGCGGTGTTCAGTGGGATGAAGCTAAAATTATCCATAGCACAATACAACATGGATATAGCAAGCCGAAAGATGCCATTTTGGATATGAAGATTAAGTATATCACAACGTCTGACAATATACTTATTGTTGAAGCTACACGGTAAAATTTCAGGACAGAAAGGAGAACAATGGATGAATTTAATAGATGTATACAGATTTAGGGCTATTGGCGCTGCAATTATCATGGCAGCTTGTTCTGTAGCAATTTGTACCATTCACATCGCTAAAAACAGCGGCAATACAGCTCAAACTAGCACTCAAATCACGATAGATTATCGTGACGACAATGCGAAAGAAGAAGTCTGCGAAGCCCTAGATGACCTGATAAACTCAGATCAAGACATACAAATCCAGCTCACACATGTTGTATCAAGTGACTTTGAATATGACTTTGACTTAAATGCCACAACAGACAGCAACAGAGCAGGATCTAACTGGCAAAATACTCTGAACTACAAGAACTATACATTCAAGCTATACGGTGATACCTGGTATGGCAAAATCCGAATCACTAACTGAATATAGAAGAACAAATAGACTCATATTTTACAAGAAATAGGAGGACGCATAGTACTATGACACCAACAAGCGAAGCGACAATACTTAATGAGATAGTCATTAGGGAGATTATGAAAGAGGCTAGATATTACCAGATAAAGGCGGATAATGACTTAGACAACCTTATCGAAACTCTTCGTAACCTTGGGGTGGATATTGAGGATCCAGAAAAAGGTATAAATGAAAGGTCTTTGAAAGATGAAATAATCAATTTCGTCCATCATGGTGAAGGCGATTTTAATAAAATCATAGGTAAAATAATGGAACAGGATGTTGCGAAAGGATGGGAATAAAGATAAAGGCTGCAGCGGATTTGAAACGAAGACTATGCGGATCTGAAACGGAGACTTAAATTTTTCTTTTTAGTGAAAAAGATGATAAAACGACAAAATATCTTATAAACAGGGATGGCCGAAAAAGCCATCTTTTTTTTTGGAAAAAAATTACCAGTGTTTCCATTTGCTAATATAGACAAGAATAAATTCATATTTTTCAAGAAAAGGAAGGTAAATATCTATGAGTGAGCAAATATTGAAATACCCAGGAGGTAAAAGAAATATAGTTGACGAACTAATCAAGTACGTGCCTGAACACAAGATTTATCTTGAACCTTTTTTTGGTGGAGGAACATTGTTTTTTGCTAAGGATCCTGCAGCTATTGAAACGATCAATGATATAGATTCGGATGTAGTAAATCTTTTTAGAGTGATCAAGGATCACTCGGAGAAACTTGCAAGAACTTTACTTGTAACACCTTATAGCAAACAGATTTATGAAGAATCGTATATAGATGATACTTTGAGCGAGATTGATAGAGCCTGCAGGTTTCTTGTTAAATGCTGGCAGGGATATGGCAGCCGGGGATGTTCATCAAGAGTCGGTTTTAAAACAGATATCCAAAAGAGAGAGCGCATGTATGCATTATGGGACTGGTACAACCTTCCTGTAAGAGTGATAGAAGTTGCTGAAAGGCTGAGAAAGGTGCAAATCGAAAACAGGCCTGCTGCCGAGCTTATAAATGCATATAACAATGAAGATACGTTTATGTATCTGGATCCTCCGTATGTATTTGAGACACGCACCAAATCAAACAGAGGTAGACAATATAACCATGAGATGTCCGATTCCGAGCATGAACAGTTGCTTAAGACCATTGTGAGCAGCCGGGCAAAAGTAATGATTTCTGGATATGATTCAGATATGTATAATGATTATTTGCGCACATGGTACAAGCGGTCTTTTAATAGTTGCAGCTCTGGTGGAAGCAGGAGAAGAGAGGTCATATGGATGAACTACGAAGATAATAGACAGATGACTCTTGATGAGTACATGATGAAGTTTGAATGATATCGAACCTTACTCCAAAAACAAAGAAAGGCGTAGTAAATGGATGTAGTAAATATCAAAAATAAAAAGTATGTTAGGTATAAATTTAGGAAGAAAAACGGTTCCCACGTTTATGTCTATATTGAAAATATCGGTAATGAAGAGCCTGAAATACATAAGGAAAACAGAAAAAATAGGGTAGCAAAATGCATAATTGGAGTAATTATCTTTTTAATTATTTTTACAATGTTACGCGTACTCTGGTTAGAGTCTAGGGAAGGAGTAGATGCATCCTTATCATACTATATCCGAGCTTCACTATTCATAATTTTTATTTTAGAGGCACTATGGAAGTCTTATGAATATATGCTAGAAAAAGGGCGTTTTAATAGAGAAAAGATAAAACAAATTGAAACCATGAGATGTGTTTTGTCTGCATTCGATAATCAAAATCCGGAAACCATTCTTGATGTTTATCTGTTTAGTATAGAAACAATAAATTTTGTGTTTTTCAATGATGATTTAGAGCAGACATTCGTGTCTTTGCGGTCACGCAAGGATGTAAAGCTTGATGAGAAATTGAGTACTTTGCAAAATGAAAATTCGAGATATAATGGCCGGCGCTTATTTATATCATACATGGATGATAGTGAGCTGCTCTATATCTCAGCATCTGCAGAATCAATATAGATAAATGGATTTCATTGTAAATGGAGGTAATATAGTGGACAGAAGTGAAACAACTAAATTTTTAAGAAATCTCTTGATCCGAGATAGATTTTCGAGGATGGGGAAGTACTGGGCAAGTGAGGTAAGCGTAGATTATGGTTCTACATATGTAAAGAGAGTGAATTTTATGCAATTTGAACCTGCCGGAGTCGTGTACCAAAGTGACATTGAGAAAGGAATGTTTACCTGTTTTGAAATAAAAAGTTGTAAAGAAGACGTGTACAGTGGAAATGGACTCAATTTTCTTGGGGAAAAAAATTATATAGTAACAACCATGGAGTGTTACAAGAGCATAAAGACAGACATAGCCAATGGTAAACTTTCAGAGCATATAAAGAGCTGCTGCCCTGAATCATCGCTGTATTATGGTGTCATGGTTGCGGTTCCATATATGTCTGATATTGGTGATGAATATGAAAATCCGACACCTTTGTCTGATGATACCAAATGGGAGTTAAGAGTTATATATCCATGTCATAAGGGTGGAAGAAAGAGGTCAACTACAGAGCTACTATTTTGTATGTTAAGAAGCGGAAAGGAATGACATATTATGAGAAAGGATGATCTGTATTTATTTAATTCCCCAGAGAATCAAGCGGAAATGGAGTGGCTTGAAAAACAGATAGCGCGCAATAAAAAAAGTGCCAAGGAATTAAGTCTGACTATGATTAAGGATACGGTGATTGTAACAACAATATCCACTGTACTCAATCCGTCATTATTTGTAGCACTTGCAACTATCTGCACAGGTTTGATCATATGCCTACATATAAACCTGTGCAAGTTTTTTAGAAACAGAAAGGTCAGGCGTAGGATGCGGAAATTAAAAGTTGCTGACGAAAACATCAATGCAATCTTGGTCGGTAGAGTGGAAACTGGAAAGACGAGAGATTTTAGTTTGTACCCTGATGATAAAAAAATGAGAGGTGATATACATGGATAATATGGAGGCTATTGAAAAGTTGGAATTACTGAGTAATTATTTGAATCCAAAGTGGACGGAAACAGATAGCTGTAAAGAAGCATTGAAGATGGGTACACAAGCTATAAAGAAGCAGATTGAAATCAAACCTATATTGACAGATGGAAAGATGTACTGTCCGGATTGCGGACGAATTGCAACAAATGGTATATGCAAATGTGGCCAAAGGCTAAATATACCACCAGACATCCAAGATAAGGAGCAATCATTGACACCTGTTGATAATAATTGCTATATGCGTTGGCAGCATGAATGGGGGTATGTATTAGAATGATGTTTACAACGAAATTTTACAAAAAATATTATCCAGTCGGCAAATATACGCTCATGGCCCCTAAAGATGTAAGAACTATGAAAAAGTTTCTATTAGAATACCCAAGAGAACTTGATATATCTATACATAGTATTGAAAGGCGTAACTATACTTGGGGGCTTATGTATAAAAAAATCAATGAAGATGAAAATGTCATGCTTAAGCTCAAATCACACATGTCGGAAAATGGGTTTCATGAAATGTCATCTGATGAGCTTGAACTATGTAATTTCATTCTAAACTGGAATAGATTTGGATTTATTACACAAAGAGATTACTTGGTGATACAAAGATATGGATCTTGGGCGGATGGTCGTATTCATAGATAGATAAAATATGAAGACAAAAGAAAAGATAGCTGTTATTGCAAAGTTAATACTTTTTATTTTTTGCAAAGGGAAATTTCATTTTTCTTTTATATGATAAAAAAAAGGAGGATGGCAAATGTTAAAAGTTATAACAGCAATTGAGCAGGATGGTGTAAATCAACGGATTCTTACTATTCTTCTTGATGTCGAAGATGTAAATGTGGATGTGGTGCCATTAGTAAAAGAGGCATGTATGGAATACATAAACACCAAAGAAGGAAAGGCTGTGTATGAACATAATTCCGAATGTTTCAATTGGGCAGATTTTGAAGTGAACGTACCTAATTCAATATGTGAAAAACATGGTTTCAGGAAAATTGAAAGCGAGACATCGCAGATAGCATACGACTGGAATGAACAATTGATCGGTACAAAAGCAAATGCGCACAGCATTTCTTGATGAAGAAGAGAGGTGTAAGATATGCCATATAGATTTAGAGATTCAGGTTATGGTGGCTGTGATTTCCTGGCAGTAACCCCGAAAGGAAAGGAACACAGTGGATTCCCAGATGGAATAGTGATTCCTTCAGGACTAGCATATAGTAGTGACGAATTCAAAAATTGGCTCATCCATAAGGAGTACGAAGAAAACGGGTATTACGTATTTGCTGCAAAGCATTGTGATAACCCGGATGAGTTTACCCATGTTTCTAGGAGTGGGGTTGTAAATCGTTTTGGTTACTTTATCACAAGAAGTGATATATTCAGAAACAAAAGTGATAATTATGCATTTTATGTGCAAAAAGGTGATTTTGTAAGAAAAAATGTAAGAAATTTCACGGAAGCACTGAAATATGTAGGATGATGTAAAAACGTCTGTGTAGATGATTACACAGGCGTTTTTTGTGTAAAAAAAAGCCTCCGTCTCATATTTGATATAATGTAACTAAAGCAGACCGATGGTAGAGAAGTTTCTGAATAATTTGCACTTTTCTATTCAGGGGGTAATCGAACATAATGGAATTTTCAATAGGATAGGAGGATTTATGTTTATGGAAAAAGCTCCAACATTAAGGGAATTATTAAATAGCAAAGAAGAAAATCATGCAAATCACATCATTGTTTCTACCAATAAAAATAAAGATTTATTCAAGGGTGATATATCTGAATTATCGGAAGATTTATTAAATACTCAAATTTTTGCATGGGATAAAAGAGATGGAACATATATCACAATTGAATAAAAACATAACATAAAACGATGATTTACTGAGAAAGGGAAAGATGATAATAAAAGTTTTGATTCTGTCAAAATCCGAACTGGATAGACACACAGAGAGGCAGACCGACCATCAGCTTTAAGAAGAGATAGCATGAAAAAGTTTACATTGTCAAAGAAGCAAGAGTTTCATATGGACTTTAGAATGGAGTGATTATATGCGACTAGAATATAACGAAAATCAAGAGAAAGAACTGCGAATAACAGAAATAGAAGCTATTCTTGAAAATGACTTGTATGAAAACGAGGTGGAAGAACATTGTTTAGAAATTGAATTGCAATTTCTACAAGGTAATAAAAATACATATGATGAACCACAGGCCTTCGTTGAAACAGATAACGTGTCATTTGATGTCATCTACGAATATGAAAATAATAGATATTCTGCGACATTATACGATAAAAATGGAAATCCACAGCATTCGTATCTGAATAGTGAAAACTTAGAAAAACTTATTGAACAAATTTTAGAAATCAAAACCAAATAAAACAATGATTTACTGATATGTAGAAATAAACAAGAGTTTCAACAAAATGAAAGGTAAAAACATGAAAAATAATAATAGTTATGAACGATTAAACTGCATTCAGGCATCATTCTCTGAATTATCAAAGAATGATATGGAAATAAAATCTGCTGATGATTTTGACCTTTTTAGAAGATTAAATGAAATTGATGGCGAACTACAAGATTTTCATATATCGGCATATCAGTGTGATTTATTATACAAAGAACAAGATTGTTTAAAAGCAGAACTGCGACAAAGAGGATATAAAATAAACTGATAAAACGATGATTTACTAGTAAAGTGAGGTAAAAAATATGAAAGCAAGTAAGGTAAATGCAATAAATAAAATTGCAATTAAGGGTGATAGAAACGAACCAATTATAGCAGCTATTCAAAATATTGAGATAAATCATCCTGAATTATATAAAGAATTATCAAAGGTTATTGATGTAGAATTATGGGATGGATATTCTCTTATGATACATGAAGAAATCGAATAACCAATGAACCGGAAATTTATTTAGACGCTGAGTAAATACAAGAAGCAACCTGTGGGTAAAAATCACTCACAGGTTTTATTATTATGGAGGTAGAATTATGATAGATATAAATAAGTTACACAAAATGACCTTTGAAGAAGGCAAAATATATCTGGAACAAAATGGATATATGTAGGATGATGTGAAAACGTCTGTGTAGATGATTACACAGGCGTTTTTTTGTGCAAAAAAAGTCCCTGTCTCATATTTGATATAATGTAACTAAAGAAAACTGATAACAGAGAAGATGGCGGAGGTACATTATGTATGAAGTTATAATAGAATATCTCGACAGAGATAATAATCACGAAATTGAAATTGAAACGGTGAAAAGTAAGCGGGCTGCAGAAAAATTAAAGGATAAATACGAGGAAAACATATATGAGATGCAGCGAAAATATCCAGATATATATACTATTGATAAGATTTATACAAGAAAAGTTGCAGCACATATAAACTGGGGATTTCTTTGTATTGGATTCCTAATTGCGCTTATATTAGTGGTGTTGGACAACACTCCTAAATGTAAAAACATTCAGGAGATAGCACAAGCTGTAACAGAACCATCTACATACCAGACCCAATGTATGGATTTTGAAGATGGTGTCACTTATGAAATAAAATTGATAGCTGTATTTTATTGTGGCTACGGAAACCGAGACCGACTGAATATAGTGTTTGAAAATAATGGACAAGTTAAATACACATCCACGCCTGTATATGGATCCAATAAAACAATTCTGCAAGCATCAGAAATATCAAAACTAACGATAGGAGATATATATAAGATAACGAAAAACGGCAGTGACATAAAAATAACAAAATAGTGGAAAGAGGGATGAACATGAAAATACTGATCATTACACTTGTAATAATATTTATGGCGATTTTGAGGACATGTTGGATAGTGAAATCTTCAAATATTTCGAAAGATTATATATATGTTCCTGTGATAAAGAGGTCTAGTACACGATTTATAAAGATCAATGTTGACGGCGTTCCATATGAACTCACAGACAAAATAAGAGCAGTCTTGCAGAAATTGGTATATGTTGCTACAGAAGCAGAGGACGATAAGGAAATAAAAACTTATTACATGGCACAGACTGATAAAATCAGTTATATTTGCGAAGAGTTATCAGAAGAGATAAAAAAATGCCTAAATGGATATGGTGCAATCTCAAAGTATTTTGAGGCGATGGAAGATAGATTATATATACTTGAAGATAGTGTAGATTCTATTTTTCAAGGGTATTTGGATATAAAGAATAGATACAGGGAAGAAGAAAATGATTTGAAAAATGCTTATAATATTCTTGAGTTGCAGGAGAATGATATATTGCGGAAGAGAAACATGGCAATTATTCCGAAGCCTTTTCAAGGCCTTGAATATCTGAATAAGCTTGATAAAAGTGAATTCTCGACATTAGAAGAAAAGTATAAGTAGTAATAGAAGCAAAAGAAAATAGAAAAGAGGAGTGATAATATATGATTGCAACTGCATTAATTTTTATAGGAGGTCTGTTATTGATTTCGTGGAAAGCATTTATTAGTGGAACGTACACAGAAGATAAAATATTTGAGTTTTTGGTTAAACTGATAAGCAGAAATAAAAAAAGCAGAAATCCTTGGATAGTAGATCTGATACTAGAGTATTCGTTTGGCGTAAACTTAATTGTGAGAAACAAAAAGGGCAAAAAGAGATATAAGGCGTATATAGCTGATACACACGTCCTTATGATGTATACGGAAAGCCGGGAAAAACTGCATGAAATTATGGATTTTTTGGAAGAAGCGGTTAGATTAACAGAAAAATCAGAAACTTGTGCAAAAGCGTATGAAGAAGCGACACCTGTTATAATGTCAATAATATCAGATGTAGAAAATACGGAAAAGTTTATGAACAGTCTTGATGGCAAACAAAAAGAGGCCGCTGCAAAGTATTTTGCGGAATGGTCGGAACCACTGATTACGGCTGCTGAAAGAATACTCGACGGGTGTAAGGATGCAGAGGAAAGATCCCTGGAATTTGCAAAAGATATTGTAGCAAATTACGCAAGCTTAAGCGGAGGCATCACAGAAAATACTGATACAATGAGTGAGCTTATGTATTCTACCGATATATCAGAGCTTAAGGAAAAATATGATAGTACATTGTGAAAAGGGGACAAAAAAGATTATGAACGATGTCGAAAGAGAAAAACTCAAAAATATAATTGAAGAAAGCAATAATATTGTATTCTTTGGTGGCGCAGGCGTATCTACAGAAAGTGGAGTCCCGGATTTTCGCAGCAAGACCGGACTATATAATCAGCATGATGTAGAGTTTGCGCGATACGAACCGGAATACCTCCTGAGTAAAAGATGTTTATATAACAACCCAAAGGTGTTTTATGAATTTTATAGACAGAAACTTGATGCGAGAGATATTGAGCCTAATATTACACATGAGGTTCTTGCTGATATGGAAAAGACGGGTAAGCTTTCGGCGATAGTTACACAAAATATTGATGGGTTGCATCAAAAGGCAGGCAGTAAAAATGTATTTGAGATACATGGCAGTACGAGCCGTAACTACTGTGTAAAGTGTGGAGCTGAGTATCCGGTGGACTACATATTCGAGAGTGATGGTATCCCTATCTGCCCGAAGTGCAACAGACCTGTAAGACCGGATGTTGTACTGTACGGCGAAAAACTGCCAATGGACACGCTGTATAAAGCGACAACAGCAATCTCAAAAGCGGACTGCCTTATTGTAGGTGGAACGTCACTTCAGGTATGGCCTGCTGCCGGGATTGTCTCGTACTTCAAGGGAGATTATATGGTTGTCATAAATAAAGATCATCTGCCGATTGAGTTAGGAGACGGCGACTTGCAGATTAACGATTCTCTTGGAAATGTTTTTAGAGAAATAAAGAAATATATATGATATGAAAGGAGAATAAGCATGAAAAACGCAAATTGGAAAGCACCGGTAATTATTGGAGTAGGTGTAATTGCAGTAATTCTTATGATTATATTTGGTGTACAGTCATCTCAGAATAAGGCAATTGCATTAGAAGAACAGGTAAACACAGCACAGTCAGACATTAAGGTTCAGGAGAAGAGACGAGTGAATCTTATTTATAATCTCACTGATTGTGTAAAGCAGTATGATAAGCACGAAGCTGATACATTGGCTGCTGTTGTTGATGGTCGTGGTTCAACGGGAGATATTGAGAATGTAACAACGGCGATTACATCAGCTGCAGAAGCGTTGACATAGGAGGTGGAATAGATGGCAATTAAACCGATTTTATTCAATACCGATATGGTTCGGGCAATTTTGGACGGAAGAAAGACTTGTACCAGACGGATTGTAAAAGGATTCATTCCAAATGATGCAGTATGGGGATATACCGCTTTTACACCTAAAAGGTGCATATCATGCAGAGGTACATTTGCAGATGGTTATGGAGAAAAATTCTTTAAGCTGCCATATCAACCGGGCGATATCCTGTATGTCCGGGAAACTATATGGCAGAAAGTTAGGTGTTATCTCGATGTGAACAGAGAAACGCAAGGTGTTTTCTGCCACGAATACCGATATGTTGCCACGGATAAAGAGCCAGAAACTGGATGGAACTTCTCATGGGTAAAACGTCCGTCGATCCACATGCCGAAAGAAGCCGCACGTATCTGGCTTAAGGTTACGGATGTGAGGGTGGAGCGGTTGCAGGAGATTACGGAAACACAGGCGCAATCTGAAGGATGCAATAGTGGATTGCTTACAGGAGCATGCACCGCAAGAGGACAATTTGAAGATTTGTGGAACTCCACCATCAAGAAATCCGACCTTGATTACTACGGTTGGAGTGCGAATCCGTGGGTGTGGGTTATTGAGTTTGAACGATGTGAGGCAGGTGGAATAGATGAAAAATAGACTTGTAATAAAAATATGCTTATCTTTATTCTGTTTATTTATGTTTTTTGCGTTTTATAAAATTTCTCTGTTAGATAACGTACCGAATATACTGATTACAATTTCTAAAACCGCTCGTTTCGTTTTGATGCCTACCATTATGTATCATCTGGCGGGGGCAATTGGAATTTGTATGAAAGATCTTCCAAATCCACCAGGACTGGTGCAAGAAATATTTGATCCAGCTAATGACGAAGATTATATCATTATTAAAGTCCCAACAGGCAAGCCGAATGATTTTACAAGAATAAATGTTCTGAAGACAAATGTATCCGAAAAAGTAGAAGAATGTTTAATAAAAATCAATGAAAGCTTAAATAAGTTATACGAATCAGCTATGCTTACAGAAAAATCACAACAGACTTTTGAAACTTATAATGATTATTTTCAGATAATGGCAGATGAAATAAAAAATGCTGTTAGCGACATTAGTGGAGATGTAACCGAAGACAAATTCTTACAAAATATAAACGTTGTATACGATTTTATTAAGAAATTGCAACAAAATATAAATGATGATATACAATATGTACGTGACCAAGCATTTTTTGAAGAACAGTTAAATGCTGAGAGTTATGAGCCGTTTGCAATATTGCGGGAAGTAAACAAATTAATGTAGTATATAGTTCAACCTCACAGATATCCCTGTGGGGCTTTCTTTTGACCATGATAAGTTCTACAAATAATATATCATTTTTTTATATGCTATAATTGTTTTAAAAAGCGAGGTGAGAGTGCATGAGTAGGACAAAGAGAAAATATTATGCTGTAAAAGCGGGCAGAAAAACAGGAATATTTCAGACCTGGGGTGAGTGTAAGAAACAGGTAGACGGATACTTTCGTGCAATCTTTAAGAGTTTTTCGACAATGGAAAAGGCGGAGGAATATCTGCATGGGAAAGGAAAGACTCAAAATACGCTCAAAAACGATAGAACGGAAGAAACAAAAGGCAAGAAAGTAAGCAAACGGAAAAAGCCTGAAAAGAAACAAAACGTGGAGAAAAAACGGCCAAGAAGAAAAACTGAAGATGATGTTGCTTTTCGGGAGAAACTGAAAAAGGAAATACTAGAAGAAAAAGGATGTGTTGTTATGGTAAGCTGTAGAGAACAGATAAAAATTCTTTCCCAGATACTAAAAGAGGAAATAGAAGAATTCGATAAGCTTTCTAAAGATGAAGCAAAAAAGAAAGCGCAAGAAGACTTGAAGGAAATAGGTTTTCTCGATGACCAGGGGAACGTAACAGAACCATATATCGCATTAAGACAGGAATGTACAGCAAGAAAATGTCAATGGTAATAGGATTCCATAGTTGTGATATCTCTGTTAGGGATGCGGTTATAAATGGTGAGGAGCTTGTTCCAAGTTGTAATAGCTATGACTGGCTCGGACATGGAATTTACTTTTGGAAATCTGATCCACAGAGAGCACTTGAGTTTGCGATAGAATCATCTAAGAAAAAAGTTGCATAGACTGGTTGTACTTTATTTTATACAAAAGGCTTGTATCACTGATATGTGATACAGGCCTTTTTTTGAAGACAAAAAACTGCCACATCAGAAATGTGACAGTTTGTTTTATTTAATCTTTAATTTTTTGGATGTTGGCAGCAGCGTTGTGAACCTGCTTGTCAATGTTCGGATAAACAAGTTTTTCGATATCTTCCATGGACATGTGTTCGTGGCTATACCTTTTATCATCTCTTCCGAAGTATACTTTCATTTCATTCCTCCCTTTGTTTTTTTCTGAATATATAATATCAAAAGGATTGATTTACCTCAGTTCTCCCAAATTATTACATATTTTTTTCAGTTATAAATATGAGACAAAGAAAGGAAAAGAAGAGATGAATAAAAAAATACACCTGGTCATATTAGCAGCTGCAGTATCATTTTCAATTTGCGGATGCGGTTTGAAAGCTCCAACGCCTGAAGAGCTGCTTGAGAATCCTTTTGGCGATGATGTAAAGAATGTATCTGCATCGTACAATGTAACTGCAGATGGTAGCATAAGTATGAATGCGTTTTTAGGATCATCAACAGATGAAGAAACAACGACGGAAAATCAAAATACAAACGATGCATCAAGTGATTCAACCGGCAGCATGGATGTTTCAGCGGGGCTTGAAGGTACCTGCTATTATAGTGATTCACTTTCGTATACAGAAGGATCCGTCAACTATTCTTTTTGGGGTATAAGTGGAAACGAGCCATACAAAGTTTATATGGTTACGAACGAGGGCAGCCGAGTTACTTATACATATGATAACGATGATGCTGTTTGGGAGAAAAAAGATTATGATGCGGATACAGGAAAAGCGATAAAAAGTCTGAATAAAGATGTATTTGAGTCTTTAAGTGAAGTTGAAGTTGATAAGAAATCAGATGATGCGTATTATAAAATCACCGGAACTGTAAACGCAAAGAAGATCAAGGAAATAGCTTCTGAATCAGATGATAGCATAAATGAAACCGATTCAAGCGCAGGAAGTAGCGTAGCTGATATGTCAGAGAATGTGTTGTCTGATAGTGACCTCGAAAAGATAAAACTTGATGTAGACATGTCTTTCAATAAGAATAAACAGATAAAGAATATATGCGTTTCTATAAGCCCGGATAATAAAATTGAATCAATGAAAATAAACGATTTTAGTATTTCCGTAACTATAGATCAGATAAATGGTGATGCTATATCTATACCAGATGAAGTTGTTTCGTCTGCTACGGATGCAGGTGATACAGAGATATCCACGGAGGAAAACACCACAGAAGGAAAAGACATTACGGTAAGTGACAGTAACAGCACTGAGACTCCGGATATTAGTGCTAAGAATCCTGAAGAGAGCAATGCGAAAAAGGAAACAACTGAAGTAGAGACTTCAGAAAATTCAAATGATACAGACATATATGAAGTAACAGATACCAATGAAGATACATTGGCCATGCTTGTTTTTGGCGTAGACTCTGTCACGAATTCGGATATATCAAGTGCAATATCAGCAGCAGGACTTAACATACCTAGTGACGATGTATTATCAGCAATGACCAATCTGTTAAATTCATACACCGTGTCGAAACTTACGGCAAACCTCACTTCTTATAACATGTGGAATGACTCTAATAAGATGGCAATTGTGTATTTTTATGGATTAGGTGTATTTTCTCTCGATGATCTGGTATCATATGGAATAAATGCAGATGAAATTACAACAAAGTATACAGAGCTGATTCCGCAGGAATAAAAAAGTGGAATTAAGTTCCGTTTTTTAGGAGAATGATGATAACAATAATTTATAAATTTATAAGAGCTGCTGCCTATTTGATTGGCGGAGATTACAAGGTAATATCCTTTGTAGCAATTACCCTTATAGCAACAATGCTTGCACATTACAAGGAGAAAATCAAGGCATGCGTACCTAAAATGGCATACAACTTAATTCCAAGTGCTTTTATACTGGCAAGCATCTTGATTGAAAAAGAATACACCGGATGGACTATAGTACTGATTGTAGTAACGGGTCTGGAATGTTACCTGGTATGGATGTACGACGAATACAGATATATATACGCAGGCAAATTCGCCATTGAGCTTACTTTTATGATATATGCATATGCAAACGGAATGATATTTGCAGGTATAATTGAAACAATTGCAGTAATTTTCAACTTTATTATGTATGGGGCTGAAATGAATATCATCAAGCTTCCAGTCAAGAAATAGTTAATAATTTAGGGATCGGACGATATCCGGTCTCTTTTTTATTAATGTTCTCCACCTGAACAAAAATATTTCATATTTAAGCAGTAATGAAGATGTGAAAAAGGAGGAGATTTGTGTGTTAAAAAAAGCAAAGAAGATTATTTTTTCAACAATTTTGGTAGCCATGTTTTGCACTATAGCACTTGGTATTGAGACGTTGGGTGATTATATTGCAGCTAAAAAGGTTACTGCAGTTATGGAGATTAGCGCCGGAGAAAATCTGGAGGGTATGGATCTTACAGATTCAGCCATAAAGGAAATTACGCGTTCAGTGGAATGTTCAAATCTAACGGTCGGTAAAGAGTACACGATAAAACGTGAAGTAATGGGTAAAAGTGGAAATGTCGTAAAAGGTGTGGCAAAATTCACTGCTGATGATGAGCATGTCTGGGTAAAATTTGTTTTAGATAGATGATAATAGCTCGGAAGAGAGAAAGTGATATTTCAGGGATCGGACGATGTCCGGTCTCTTTTTTTTACCTTGAATCTTATTTCTCTTGGAAAAAATTCCTCATATTTTCAACGTGATAATATAAGAATATAGAAAAGAGGTGTTTAAAAAAATGGATAAAACAATGATCGTTGTCATTATTTTGTTGATCACAATAATTGTTCTTGTTGTGCGGAATACATTTTCCGAGAAAAAAGTTCCTAATGTGATAGAGTGTCGTGATGATGACACGGGCGTAGTGTATCTCGTATTTACAAGCGAGTTTGGAATGTGTGTTGTTCCAAAAATGAAAGCCGATGGAACTATTGTAACAGGTGATGAAGTGGAGGTTGAATTTGGTATACAGAGAAGTAGAAAGTGATCTGTTTAAGGTGAATAAGACGTACTATCTTGCTCATTGCATAAGCGCAGATTTCGCCATGGCAGCAGGAATAGTAGTTGAATTCAATAAGGAATTTGACATGAAAAGCAGACTAAAGAAAAAGTACCCAGATTACATTATGGATTGGATCAGAAATTCAAGATCCTATGATTGTTTACTTGAAGATAGGGTGTTTAACCTTGTTACAAAGACGAGGTACTACAATAAGCCAACGTATAATTCTCTCACCGGTGCATTGGTTATGATGAGAGATCTCTGTAATGAAAAGGGAACAAATAAGATTGCAATGCCACTCATAGGCTGCGGTCTTGACCGTCTTATGTGGAGTAGAGTTTCAAAGATTATTAAAGATACATTTGTAGATACAGATATAGATATTTTGGTCTGCGTGAAGAAATAGAAGAAAGGAATGTGAAATTGATTTATTTGTACAAAGGTGAAGATATATCGCCATCTTATGTGATGGGTGGAATAGTAAATATACCTATTGCTGATATGATGAAGATAATAAGATCTGATATTGATAGTATGTCTGATTATATCCACGATCTTGAGAATATTGATTATGTACTTAGATGTAAATGCGGCACTCCGATTGAAAGGAAGAAATATATCCGTTCTATAGGCGAGGATATAGAGTCGTTTTTGAATGAAAAGTATAGATGCAGTGCAAAAACACTTGGCTTGAACAATCAGTCATTGCATTACGATATTTTGCATTTGTATCCTTTGATATGCGGTCAAAAGTATATAGTAAGTCCTCCGGATCATTTTAATAAACAGGATTATTCGGAATATATATCAGATGAGATATTTGACGAAGATTGTGTAGTCTTATGTTTTTCGGGTAAAAACATGTATACAAATATAGTTGTAATGTTGCAGAAAACAGGGAATAAGATATCTTTTGACATTGACGGCCAGAATTATAAAGGGGATGAGTACCGATTATCTCTTGCGTCCGTACAAAATAGGGAGAAACGATACATAATCCCTATTGCGGAGTACCTGCTTGAAAGAAAATCATTTATTGAAAGAAGAATATTGTTTTCTGAGTATGGATCGGTGTTTTGTTCTGATAAGTGCAAAACAAAAGGCGATGTTACTGTGTCAATTGATGATCTGGCAGGAGACACTTACAAAAAGAACTGCTGTATGATCAAAAAAGAGGAAAACAGGATGATTTGTTCCTGCAGACAGTTGAACCCAATAAATTACATTGGGGCTATAGGGTATGCGTTATATCATGCAAGAAACAGAGAGAATGTGGACATGTATGAAACGGTAAAAAATGTCGAATATAAGCATGGCTCAGTGGCAACCTGTGATATAATTGATGATTTTGAAAATCTGGATGAGTACCCTCGGTATCATATTATCAGAGTCAGTCCTAATTATCACTATGACATTGAACAAGATAATAATAACTATAGTAATCGCCCACATAAATCTCCTATAGAACATTATAGAAAAGGAACCCCGATAATTGATACTGTTTATTCAAGGAGATCTACGATAGTTAATAAGGGCAACAGCGATAGTTCAGAGATATATTCACTATAGAGGAAAGGATAAGTTATGGAAGATTTTATAAGAAAAGGTGAGCTTCGGTATCTATATAAGAGTAAGAATGACATTGGTAAGACCAACGGATCTCCTATAGTAGTGCTGTCATCAATTATGATAAATGATGTTTGTGAAAGAGTGATAGTGGCACCGCTTGCAGGAGCTGAAATAAGGATGCTGCCATCACATATGTATGTAAAAAGTGGTCGTATAAATGGGTATGTGATTCCTGAACGTATGCATGATGTATTAAAAGAAAATCTTGGCCCATGTGAGGGAATGATCAGCGACAAAGATATAAATGAACTTGATAAAAGATTAGATCTCACGTTTGAACGCGGAGCGAAATTAAATAGCGAGTTTTTAAAAAAGATAGAAAAAGAGTATAGAAAGAATGAAAAACGTGACGATATAGAGCGTCAAAAGGAGATAGTCAGGCAAGTAAAAGAAGAAACATCTGAATTGTCTAGGGAATTAGAAAATAAAGAAAAAAAGATATCCGAACAATTGGAAGCTCTTGCTAAGTCTTCTGCTGAAACAAAACAACTGAATAGTCAAATAGAGAAATTGCAACAGGAACTTTGTGAAAGAGATGCTCAGATTAGTAAAAATGCGGAAAAATATAAAAACATACTTGAGTCGTATGAAGAAAAGATAGATGTTCTTGACAAGCAGATGAGGGAAAAGACAAGGAGTATGGAATCTATTGAACGGTCTGGCAAAGAAAAAGCAAAAGCGTATAGCGATAAGGATAGACAGATTGCGCAAATGAAAGAAAAGCTTGACAAAAACGAAAAGGAACTTGAAGAGACCAAGTATAACATTGAAATAAAAGATAGAAAGATAGAGGATTATCGTAATAAGGTAACAGAACTGGATGATAAGATCAGCAGCATGCGTAAGCATATTGATGAATTGCAGGCGAAACAGATCGCTACTGTACCGGATTCGGATGTTGAGCTTGAAGTTGTAACCATGGAACGAGATATGTATAGGAGTAAGTACATGGAGATATTACGAGAGAAGAAGTAGGGGTGATGAACGTGATCAATATGTTTAATTTGAACCAAGAAGTAAGAGGCATGATGGAAAAAGATACCAGTAGAAAATTATCTCAAATTGTAAAGTATGGGAAGGATAATAATCTCATTCTACAACTACCATTAACTGATAGAGATGGAACTCCTTTGCCTGATGATGTGACAGACAGCCTACACAGCGTTTTAAGAGACACAGGGGCAAGATTCAGTTACATAGACTGGTCGGGAGAACAGACAAAATATTTTATTACAAATACCAAGTCAGTCACAAAAGTATGGGAAAACGGAGAAGATGATAAGAATGCGCCTACAACAGGAATGAAAATGCGAAGAATCCTGTCCGGAGTAAAAGAATTTCTTTGTTCTTTATCGGAACCGGAAAAGGATAACTCAGCGGGTGAGTATATGAATCGGTATGTGAATAGTGCTGTAGCTGTTTTGAAAGAAACCTTGCCTATCAGCGTTGCTAAAACAGATGACGCTTTTCAGGATTATATCAACATCATAAAAATTCTACTTGTAATTGCACTGTCAGATGTAAATTTCGGCGATGGTACAGATTATTTTCTTAATTATTGCAATGGAATATCGTATTTCTTTATCGTAAATGTCGCGGTGTTTGACTTTGATGATAAAGAAATTGCAGATGTTTTAAATAAAATCGCAAATGGAGCAGATATATCTGAGGACGGAATGCCGGGTGGAACAATAGATGACTATATACGATCGGCTACAGATGTTGTTGTTAGCGAGCTGTATGGTTGCTCTCTACTATCAACTAGAGATGAGTTTGATTTACAAACTGTCCTTGACACCGTAAGAACAACTCTTTATATGGTTCTAAACAAGATTAGCTTACTAACTATAAATAAGAGAATCGACATGCTTATGGATAAGTCTGTAGAAGCCATCAACGATCTGAAAAAAGAATACAGGGATATTTTAAATAGGTCGGAAGGAATATGGAAAAGTCAGGTAAACTCCCTTACTGCAGAAATAAAAATGCGGGATGAACATATAGACGCATATAAAAAGGCTTTCATTAAGTGCAATATACCGGATGTTAAGGTAGAAGATGATGAGGACGAGCGTAAAGACACAGAAAAGATTGCTGCTTACGAAAACACAATATCTGAACTTGAAAGGCAAAATAAAAAACTTGCTGATAAGCTACAGAAAGCAGTGGAAGAAAGTGGCGATCTTAGAGCAGAAATCAAGACACTTGCACCGGATGTTGATTACGATGTAGAAGAGAAAGGTGGTATAAAACTTCAGGATATTGATGTGGATGCTAAATATATATTCGTGCTTAAGACAAGGCAGAAGTTAGATTTAGAGTCACAGATCAAGCTTAACTTCAAGAATGCAGTTATTGCTGATGATCCCAAAGTGATAAATCAGTCGGCGGATTTAGTCATATTTCTTACTAAATGGATATCACATTCGTTATATTCAGGAGCAAAGAGGATATGTAAGGATAATAAAATACCGTACATGCATTGTCCAAACAGCAATATTGACATGATAAAAGCTGATATATGGAGATACTACAACTCATAATTGAGAAATTGTATATCGGACAGGAAAGGAGATATAGTGGAAGCATATAAGATAACTGAAGATATTAGAAAAATTGCAGCTGCATTACATGAAGATCTTCGTAATTATGGCGGAGTAAGCGATATTGAAAAAACTCTTGTCGTTTCGGCGTGTATGCTTGCAATAAAATATGAGGAAGATGGTATATGGTGCATAGATGAACTTACCGGGGATCAGAGGATTACCGATGGCGAAAAAATATATAATATCATTGAGAAGGAGATCGAAAAGTCCCTACCCGAAGATTCAGCAAAAACTATGCTTAATGTATTATCCTGTATCAAGGAACTCAAGATAATAAATAAAATTAACCGTGACTTGTGGATGACGCCGCTCAAAGGATTTATTCTGTGTCTTAAGGTCAATTTAGTGGATTTTTGTAAAGCAAATAGTATAACTGGCGATTATCTCGGTATTTTTTACAGTGAATTTATGAGTTATTCCGGAAGTGACAGACAGAGCCTCGGAATTGTACTTACGCCAGCTTTTATAACAGATATCCTTACACAGTTGGTAGGTATAACTCCTGATGACATTGTGATTGATCCGTGCTGCGGAACAGGAAGTTTTCTGGTTTCTGCAATGACACAAATGGAGAATAAAGGTCTTACGAACGAATGTATATGCGATAACCGGTTATATGGATTTGATATACAGTCTAATATGTTCACGGTGGCTATGACAAATATGATAATCAGAGGAAAAGCTACAGAACATATTAAGCATCTAAATTTCATCGGAACTGATAGCAAGAAGATACAGACTGAGTGCATGCCAACAGTGGGACTTATGAATCCACCTTATTCACAGGGGAAAAAGGATATAAAGCTCACTGAGATATATTTTATCAAACACTTACTTGATAGCCTTGTTCCAGGCGGAAGAGCTGCAGTGATAGTGCCGGCGTCAACATTCACTGATACTGCGAAAACAAATGAGATAAGGTGTGATATATACGAACATCATACTCTTGAAGGTGTGATATCGTTGAATAAAGATACATTTTTGGAAGTCGGAACATATCCGGTTATAGCTGTATTTACTGCAGGCATTCCGCATCCAGCAAATAAGATCTGTAAATTTATAGATTTTACCGACGATGGCTATATAACTCAGTCTCATGCCGGACGAATATATACACCTATGGTTGAAACCCAGAAAAAGAAACTCTTCTCTGCGTGGTTTGAGGATGATGCAGCGCCAGAATTATGTATAAAAACAAAGGTGAAAAAGGACGACGAGTGGTTATATAGTTTTTATCATTCGAATCTCACTATACCAGGTGCGGAAGTGTTTTCTGACGTCGTAAGTAGATATCTCACATTCAGGCTTGATAACACGGCAAATGGCCGGAGTTATTTGTTTAAAGATGAACCGAGAGATGTGCGAAGCGTAATCGAACCTGCAAGATTAAACAGTAAAAAATGGTGCGCATTCAATATTGAGGACGTTTTTAATGTAGCCGGTGCTAAAGTTACTGAGAATAAGAAGAAAGTCCTTATTGAAGGTGGACGGTATCCGAGAGTTACATGTTCTGCATTTGATAATGCGTGCGAAGGTTTCTATTCTGGAATAACCCAGGATGGGGATGATGTAACACTAAATCCAGGCAGGTGTTTGACAGTGGAGAGTGCAACATCAGGGTTTGTATTTTATCAACCATATGACTTTATTGCTAATCCGCATGTTATTGCAATGAGGCCAAAAGAGGTAAAGCTTGACCAGTTTTCCGGATTGTTTTTCGTTTCATGTTTTAAGCATTCGATCAGGAACAAGTATAACTATGGCTACAAGTGTTCATTGTTCAGGCTGAAAAAAGAGCGTATCCTCCTTCCTGTAACGGAACATGGTGAAATAGACTATGGATATATGAGATCCTATATCATGAATCTATACAACGAAAAGCTAATGATCATATACTCCGATATGATGCAGGAAGTGGTAGCATGTTTTTGAAGCTCAATGATTGAGCTTTTGAATTTCTTATATATCCGATACACCCGGTAAACCCGGGTGTATTTTTTTTTGCAATGCTTGTAGCATATTTTGTTCAGCATAATAAAAAAGGAGGATAAAAGATGAATATAGACAAGTTGAAAAATATCTATTCAAGATATGAGAAGAACAAGATATATCTGGGATTTAATGTGGTTATTTGCGCAGATCCCATAGAAGAAAAGGTATTTCGCGTTACATTCAGTAATCTTGATAACAGGTATAAGGTAAGTCTGCAGAAACTTGTAGGAGAGCTTGTTGAGGAGGCGAAAAAATACATTGCATCAGAGTACTTACTCAAATTTCTTAGAGAGGAAAAGGAGTTTGAGTATTTGCGCTTTGATAAGGAAATGCGTACAGAATATGCAATTCTTCTCAATTGCCTGCTTACAAACGGGCTTGATTCTTTTCTCAAGAACGTCAGCTTCTTGTCAATAAAATACAAGCAGTTGTATGAACTTGCGCACGTAGAACTTAAGAACGGGCGTCTTGTAGATAGACATGGCAATGAAATAGCATCTTAGGAGGTAGCAGATGAATATTAGATTAAAAGGAAAGGTGAAGTCTACTGAAATAGCGGGTTCACTTATAAACACCATTTCGATTGGACTGGAAAATGGACAGAATGTTGTTCTTGACAGGGATCGTACAGAGTACATAGTTTCTGACGGTATAGTTGATATACTCTGGAAAGATGTTTATGTTTGGGATGGCGTCAGACCTGACTACGATATTGACAAGGATATGCTCAAAAATGCCAAAGTTTGTAGTTTTGAAATAGAAGAAACAGCAGATGATGAGTATGGTTTTGTTTTGTATCCAGATCTACAGGTTCTATAGTATGGGTCCACACAGGAAGATAATTCTTGTGTGGATTTTGTTTTTGGTAAAAAAAGCGCAATAACGCTGTTTGATATAATATGCATTGAAAAGAATCCATATTTTTTTTGCATTTAAGCTGAATAATTAGACTGAAAGGAGTAGAAAATTGGATAACGATATAGAATTTATATGGAGAAACCTGTTGGCTGAGTTTCCATTTGATTATGAGGACGATCTTATACTAAATAGAAACTGGCGACAGTTTGATAAAGGGACAAAAGCATCAGAAATATGGAAGTGGTTTGATAAGATTTACACTAAGGGAGTGTATTATCTTGCAAATAATCATGATAAAAAAGGAGAAAATGGCATGTTAAAAAAATACAATTTTACAATCACAAGTATGGTAAGTCCTTCTGTAACCGCTACGATCAATAGCTCGGAGGAGTATGCTAACGATGTTGATGCACTTATAGCTGCACAGCAGTTGTGCGAAGAGAGACATATAGAGGAATGTGACATAGATATAAATATCAAGTATAAAACGGACGATAACGAAACAGATTATAGACGGTATTACCACAGGCATTATGTAGCAAAAAATATGTAACTGCATGAGAGGAGGACATATATGTATAGTAAATTAACCAAGCTGCTTAATTCAAATGCGCCAGGGAAAGTAAGAATAAATGACAGAGACCTTGTGTTCGCATACGAAGGTAATTTTGATGGATTTCCCCTGACAGTAAAGGTAATAAGGGTATCCGGACAGAAGAAGAATTTCATAATTGAACATAAGGGTGAAAACGTAATCGTTCATAACGAGGCTATGGCAGTCAAATACTTAAGGGGAGTATTCCATCCGGAAACGCTGAAGGCTGCCCCAAGACACGTAGAGATGAAATCGACGGATCCGGCTGAAATGGCCTTACAGATGAACAAGCAGGTACTAGATAGTTTTAGTCTGGTATTTGAAGATGCAGATGAAACGCCTCTAAATAATATTGAGCAGGTTGGGTATTTAGATACCGACATGCCAGATATTAGAGTCCTTGAGGAACTATCTGAAAATATGACTCCCGAAGTATCGTCAAACTGGCATTCCGGATGTATTAACAATGCATTAAAAGAACTTGGTTTGCAGAACAGATATAAGCTTATATATATCCATAATGGATATTTTTGTTATGACAAAGAAGAAAGCAAGGTTATCACATTAGGTGAGTTGTATAAAAAGCTTCCAATGGCGATCGTTAAAAAGTATGATCTGATTCCTGTAGATAAAACAAACTCACAGGAGGATATGCAAAGTGAAGAGTAGAAAATTGAGACTTGTATTACTAACCGCTTTATTGTGTATGTTGTGTGGATGCAATATTGAGGAAGTAAAGAAAACATATAATAATCTTTCAGATCCAGATTGGACACCTATAACAAATAGCAGTGTAACGACAGAATCTGAACTTTCCACTGAAGAGTATACTATTTACGAGGTGGATGAGCCAGAAAATGTGCAGGAATCTGAGGCGGAATCTAAAACAGAGTCGTCGGGTAAGGAGCAGGGTGGTATTCCTAAATATAGCGGGCATTTGTCAGTCGATATAAATGACAATAAGCCAAACCTTAAAAAAGCAGATGTCTCCGCCGGGACATTTATACGACTTTCAGAACTGGACAGTCTTGGACGCTGCGGTACAGCTTATATGTGTGCCGGACCTGAAACACTCCCAACGGAGGAGAGAGGCGAGATAGGACACGTAAGGCCTAGTGGATGGCACACGGTTAAGTATCCGGAAGTTATCCCAGATCGGTATTTGTATAATAGATCGCATCTACTCATGTATACATTATCTGGGCTTAATGATGATGAAAGAAATCTCATAACAGGAACCAGGCAGTTGAATGCCGATCAAGATGCAGGAATGCTTCACTATGAAAATATAGTATTAGATTATATAAAAGAGACCGGAAATCATGTCTTATATAAAGTTACACCGGTATTTGCCGGTGATAACCTTGTTGCCGATGGAGTACTAATGGAAGCATTGTCAGTAGAAGATGATCAAGTAAGTTTTTGTGTATTTGTTTACAATGTCCAGGATGGGGTAAATATTGATTACAAAACCGGAGAAAGCGAGTTAGCGGAATAAAATTCCATTTTCAGTAAAAACAGTTCCTATGTACAAAACTATATGAAGCTGTTTTTTTGTGCATTTTTAGGTTCCATATTTTATTCATCAAAAAATTAAAGGAGAAATAAATTATGAAAGAAGTAAATAAGGAAATCATAACAAAAGACATTGTGAGCGTATATGTATCAGATGATGGAAAAGAGTTTAGATCCGCATACGCCTGCCAGAAATACGAAGAGGAAGTGAAACGTGAAAACGCTTTGAAAAAGGTAGAAAAATATCTGATTAAAGATCTCAACGGATATGTGCCACTTGGAAGTGATTATGTTGATGATAATCATGATTATCACTGGTATAGAGTTCCTGATATAGAAACATTTGCAGATTTGCTTGAAGCATATGGAATTTATGAAGGAGATATTACAAAATGGTCGGGATTTTCGGAAATATATGTTATTGAGAGTATAGATGACGACTCTTATGTAACTTCACTTTCTGAAATCAAGAAAATCACAGAAGAATTTTGGGATAAGCTTGGCTACGATGTAAGTCTTTTAAAGCGTTGATAAAGTTGAGGTTCCTATTTAGAAGAACCGACATCAGTATTATGGTGTCGGTTCTTTTTTTTCGGCAAAGCTGCCATATTTTACTTAAAATAAAAAAGGAGAAGATGCTATATGAATATAACAAGAGAAAGCCTTTCGCTGACTGATGAACTCACAGTGGAAGAGGGAGAAAAAGGAACTTATGTATGCGGAGTGCTTGAAATCTGGATGCGGGTAGAAGATGCAAATAAATTTTTCCATACGAATATGGTTAAAAATGACCCTTCGTATATTACAGCATTTGTGATGTATTATCCAGAAAGCAAGGACATTGAAATAAGCCGTATATGGGAATACATCGAAGATCTTCCAAAATCCCAGACAGAGGGATATAAACTAGACGAAACTATTTCATTAAATGAAGAAGAACGTCTGTTTTTCATTCATATGATGGAGGAACATGCAATGTCATATCATGGAATGACTCTTTCGGATATTGTAAAGGAGGCAGCCTTATGATGAATGTAAAAGTCGGAGATATACTTTATTACATGATTTTCGAGATAGACTGTCAGAAGGTTTATGACGTTGTTGTAACAGAAGTTTACGATGATCATTTTATCGCGAATTGTACAGATGACGAGATTTCCCTGTATTTTGAACAGTCTGATTTTGAAAGAACAATTTTTAGATCCAGAGAAAAGGCAAGGAAAATCCTGAAAGAAAAATGCAACAGAGGATTTACCATCTTTCCTTATTTTGATTAACCATGAGAGCGGTCACATAATATTTATGTGGCTGCTTTTTTACTTTTGTTCATGCTGAACAGATGTGGTTTTAGAAAAAGTGTCATATTTCTATAAAATACAAAGAAAGGTGTGATTAAGTTGTTAAGAAAGAAGATCATAACTGCAATATTGTCTATTACAGTAATAATTTCATCAATTTCTATTCCAGTAGCATCTGCTTTTGCGAATGAGAATGATGATGGAGAATATGAAAAAATACTTACCCAGATGGTAACTGAATATATTCCAAAAGAGAAGGAGATTGTTGTTGATACAAAGAAAGAAACTGTTGTATCAGACGGTATAGAGACAAGCCTTACCTGTAAACTTGGAATAAGTGAGAGCGAGGAAAGTGGCGTAATAGGTTCTGTAGATGACGTTTCAGAAGTCCTTGAAGACAATGGATATACTGTAAATGTAGAGGGTGATGTAGTTGAGGCTGTTTCGGATTTTTCTTCCGGAAGGCTATATGTAGATTCAAAACGTATCAAGAACACCTATGGAGCTGTACTTGAGGCCAATGGCGATCATACGGTACTTCAGTACAAAACACCCGAGGCTGCTGCCGAGGCATATGATGCCCTTATAGAGGATGGATATAGGGTGGACCCTAGTTACATCATAAGTCTTGAAGAGGATTCAACGGAATATGTAATAGATACAGAATCAATAGATGGCGAATATATCGACAATGGTGTTGAGTTTCACGGAATAAACAAGATGCAAAGTGATAGTAACTTTAAACAAAGACAAGTTACCGTTGCTGTTCTTGACACAGGGGTAAATGACTATTTTGATAGAACAATCGAATATTATAATTTCAATGGTTCGGAAACCGAGAAAGATACCAACGGCCATGGTACAAAGGTAGCGTCCGTTATTGTGGACGGCACATCCGATAATGTGTCCCTAGTATCAATGAAAGTTTTTGATGATAATTCTAAATCTGACATGGCAGCCCTAGAAGCCGCACTGCTCAAATGCGAAGACCTTGGTGTCGATGTTGTCAATATTTCGATAGGTATCTATGATAAAAATTTTGAGAAAAAATGCGGTACACTTGGATACCTTGATGATGAATTTAAGAAACTTGTGTCAAATAAAACGGCTATATGTGTATCTGCAGGCAACGAAGGTGTTCACACTGATTATGTATATCCGGCGGGAAGCAGCTATACATGGACCGTTAGTGCAATAGACGTATACAAAAATGTAGCTTCATTTTCAAATCATGGAAAGATTGACTTTTCCGCAAAGGGTGTGGACGTTGTAGTAAAGAATGTAGATAACAAAAAAGCAGTAACTAGCGGTACATCGTTTGCAAGTCCTTATATTACAGCCATAGCAGCTAATTACAAAGGCCATTCTGATTATACTGTTGATGACCTCTACAATATAATTTCAGACACATGTGTAGATCTTGGTGACGCAGGAAAAGATGAAATATTTGGATATGGATATCCGTCGTATGACTATAAAGAAGGTGAATTTAATTACTGTAGTCATGCAAATAAAAAAACTGTTATCAGTCTTGCCACATGCGAAAATGAAGGTAGTAAGGCCGTCGTATGCAGAGATTGTGGTAAGGTATTAAGCATAATGCCAACGAACCCACTTGGACATAATTATAAAGAAAAAACTAAAACCGAAGGAACCTGCATACAGAAAGGCACCGTCACGTATAAATGCAGCAGGTGTTCTTCAGAATATACGGAATTTACAGAGATAAGTAAAGATAATCATACGTCAACGGAAATGCGGATCGTAGAAAAGCCAACCTGCACCGAGTCTGGATGGAAACAGGAGTATTGCAAGGACTGTGAAACTTTTATAGGTGATAGGGTGGAGCTGTCCGCTACCGGACATAAATGGATTGAAGAAAGCAGGATGGAAGGAACATGTACGATCTCTGGATATGTTATTTGGAAATGCGAATACTGTAGTCAGATGAATAAGGAAGAAACGGGAATAGTTGCAGATAATCATGCAAAAGAGAACATAAAGAGAAAAGTAACAACAGCCTCTTCCTGCAATCAGGAAGGAGTATATGAAGAATACTGTGACAAATGTGGAGCTATAGTAAGTACAGGCACAATTGACGCATTAAACCACGATTATAAACTGATCAAAGAGATTATACCAACATGCACTGAAGATGGATATGAGCAATACAAATGTGACATTTGCGGAGACGAATATTCGATAAAAAGGAATAAATTAGAACATGACTATAAACTTGTGAACTCGGTGAACGGAACGTGCTCAGTTAAAGGATATAATCTATATACCTGCGCCAGGTGCAATACCAAAAAGAAAGAATCTACGGATTATTGCGATGTGCATAATACATATATTGAAAAAAAGAATGCCACATGCGAAAATAATGGCTATACAAGGATTCTTTGCAAGGATTGTGGAAAGGTAATCAAAGAAACTGCAATCACAAAAACGGGGCATACCTCAAAAATAGTAAATGGTTCCAAGATCTGCGCGGTATGCGGTAAGGTATTAGCTGTGTATACATATACTATTTCCTTTGATACAAAGGGTGCCGGAAAAAAACTTAATGCAGTATCTGGCAAATATGGTGACTTAGTAAAATTAACCAGTATAAATAGATCTGGGTATAAGTTTGCTGGATGGTCCGACGGCAAAAATACATATACAAGTACATATAAGATAACAGGAAACTGTAAACTTATTGCAGTGTGGAAAAAAAATACATATACCATTACAGTAAAGAATGGATCTAATTGTATAAAAAAGAAGGTTGTTTATGGCAGCAGTGTAGTTTTATCATATAAGCCAAGAAGAGGCTATGATTTTACCGGATGGTATATTGACGGAAAGAGGATCGGTAGCAAATTCACATATAAATACGTTGCAAATAAGACTGTTACTGCAAAATGGGAAAAGTGCTATGTTACATCCCCTACGATCAAATACAAATCAAGCTCGAAGATTATACTTAACCCTGTGAAGAATGCTACAATATATCAGGTGTACATATCTGATACAAAGACTATTACAAAAAAATACCATAAGCTATACACATGCAATAATCATATTATCAGATTATCGGGGTTAAAAAATAAAAGATACGCAATTGTGAGGTGTGGAAAAAAGGATTCCACAGGTAGATATGTTTACAGCAAATGGAAAGCCTATAGAAACTGATTGGAAAAAAATACCCAGGAGTTACTATGGTAATATGATGGTGATAAAAAATAAAAGGAGTTGTAAAGTTTTATGGAAAATAAAATGATTATGGTAAAAAAAATAGCAATACTTCCCGCAGCGTCAGATAATGCAATGTGGCTAAAAAAGTTTAACAAATATGTAGAGTTTTCAAGACGGGATGCAGAGGAAAAATATAAAGCTGTTTCAGAGAAAAAGAACCTGAAGGACAAGGATAATATATTGAAAAATCTTAGAAATAAGATGGATAGGGCTGATAAGTTTCTTGCAGATGGCGAAATAACAAAGCCTTTGCTTAATGATTATGTTTTTAATTTTTGTAGAGATGCAAGTAGAGAAGAGGCAAAGCATAAGAACTATGTCATCAGTAAGGTAATAGACACCTTGAGAATTGCCGGCTACGAAGATCTGTCATCAGACGAGGCAAAAAAAATATATAAGGATACATTTAATGCTGCTTTGCGAACAAAAAATAGCACTTCAGCTGCATTTATAAACAATCCACTCAAAGGATATGGTTTGAGTTGGAGTCAGACGCTAAATAGCAGTTTGAAAAAAGATATATTTAATGGTGCAATTTCCTGTAAAAATGGTCAGGCGAGAAATTTTAAACCTGACTCACCATTTACTGTCGCTAAATCAATGATGGGATTTTCCCATACATATGATTCCGATGGAGAAATGTATGCTCATATATCAGATACAAATGCAAATATTTATTTTGACCTTGGAGCCAAGGGAAAACCCACAATACTCAGATTCAAGCTTAACATTGGGGCAAATCCCAAAAATAAAAATGAGTTGATATCTGTTATAAAAAAGGTTTATTCTGGCGAGTATGAATATTGCGCCAGTTCAATCAAAATAGAGGGAGCAAAGATATTGTTATATCTGTGTCTAGCCATTCCTGAAGATAAAGAAGAGCTTAAGTCTGAAAATAAGGTTGGAGTAAGCCTTGGACTAAATACCGCTGTAATTGCAGTTACTAATGCCAACAAAAAAGATGTTTTGAAGTTTGGCGATGAACATACACTTGAGTATTACAGGGTATATATTCAGAATAGGCTTTGGAAATTAAAAAAAGATCTCAAATATATAAATGGAGGACACGGCAGAAAGGAAAAACTTGAAAAGTTAAATATCTATAAAGATAGGGAAAGAAACTTTGTGAAAGACTTTAATCACAAGGCAAGTTTTGCTATAATTAAGTTTGCTTTGAAATATCAGGCGTCAGTGATTGTAATGCCTGATTTAACAGAATTTGCACAAAGGCTTACGAAAGAAATAAAAGAAGCGAGAAAGAATCACGAAACGTACAGTCATAAATATATGTTGCGAAATTGGTCATATTATGAATTAACTTCAATGGTAGAATACAAAGCTGCAAGAAAGGGAATCACAGTTATTTATAAACCACTTTCAGAGAGTATTGACGGCGTTGCGGATATTGATAAAGCAAGAATGATGCTAGAATAGATACAGATAACTTTATAAGATAGAGCTGACTCAGCAGCTTGAGGGTGAGGACAATGGTCACTCACCAGAGCTCTTGTTTGAGGTCTAATAGGACTATAAATATACAGGGGTACTGAGCGTAATACCGTTATGGATAGCTGCTTTGTTTGTCTAATAGGACTATAAATATACAGGGGTACTGAGCGGGCAATTGATGTTGTTGAAAAGCCAGTAGTCTAATAGGACTATAAATATACAGGGGCACTGAGCCTTATCACCAAGGGGTAGATATTCCATACTGTCTGACAAGACTATAGATACTGAGTTAAAGTGTATACACGAAGAATAAATTGTTGACCTATAGGACTATAGATTTGCAGAAAAAGCCAGGTCGTATTATAAAGAAAACGTGTACTGGCATTGGTTAGAATAGATGAGGATAATTTTATAAGATAGAGCTGACTCAGCAGCTTGAGGGTGAGGACAATGGTCACTCGCCAGAGCTCTTGTTTGAGGTCTAATAGGACTATAAATATACATGGGTACTGAGCTTACAACAGGAAAATGAGAAAAGAAAGCGGTCTAATAGGACTATAAATATACAGGGGTACTGTGCTACTCCAAAGGATAAACTGAAAGAGTGGTAGCCTAATAGGAATATAGATTTACAGGGGAGTTAAGCGCTACAAGCAGGGTTTTGCAGAGAGGTATGAAAAAATAAGGCAATTATTAATTGCTTTATTTTTTTTGATCTAAATTCTCATATTCATCCTAAATTAAAAAACAGGAGGATAAAAAATATGAGAATTAGAACAAGCAAAAGAGGTCTCACATTTTCGTTTCAAAAAAATGAAACCTTTTTTACAGGAGCAAAGTATAGATATATTATAGATAGACAGATGAGCGAAGTTATAATACTGCCTGATTCTGAAGGAAAATATCAAGTAAGTAGAAAAGGAGCAGCACATAAGCCACTCATAGACATCCGAAATAAAGAGATTCGGGATGTTATATCTAATGCCAGATACATAGAGATTGAGATATGTGATGACAAGATAATTGCACATATCGTAAAGTCACAGATATATGTTGATGGGTTATCGGATCGGGAACTGCTGCCTATGTTTGACAGCAGTGATCAGATATCTTTTGAAATCAGCAAAGAGGACCTGATACATAACAGTGAATCATTAGTGGACATGCTGAATATCGCAGGATTTTTCTCAGCAAAAGAAGTTAATGATCTTGAGTATGTATTTGATATGGCATCATTGTTTTCCGGAGCTGGATTGCTTGATTATCCATTTGCAAAGGACCCGTCTTTTAATATCAGATTTGCGTGTGACTTCGATAAGGCAGCAGTTGAGTCGTATAAACATAACATTGGCGATCATATACTTTGTATGGATATGCGGGATCTGCAGCCTGAACAGGTCCCAGATATCGACCTCATTATAGGCGGTCCTTGCTGCCAGGGCTACAGCAATGCTAACCGTGCAGATATAAACAAAGAATCAGCAAAGGTAAAGAGGCTGTTAATTGATGATTATATCAGGATTGTACTTGCAAAACGCCCACTCATGTTTGTTATAGAAAATGTTCCACAGTTTATCACCAAGGAACAGGGAATATACCTGAATAAGGTGCTGACTGAGTTATCTGACTACCAGATTACATATCATGTAGTAAACGACTGGGATGTTGGCGGATATACAACAAGAAAGAGAATGATACTTATTGGCAGCAGAATCGGAAAGGTTATAATCCCAAATGTGGAGCTTACAAGCAAGAAAACAGCGGGGGATGCGCTAAAAAAGGTGACAAAGAATTGGATCCACTATGACGATGTCACCAAGGCTCGCCCTGATACTATTGAAAAGATGAAGCATGTTAGACTAGGGCATAATTACAAGGACATTCCGGAGATGGCAGGCCTTGATCGACATAGTGATACATACAGAAGATTATCTATGGATAAGCCAAGTATTACCATAGTCAACTGGCGCAAGGTTAATATAATGCCACCGATCGGAAATAGGACATTAACAGTAGCTGAAGCGGAAGCTCTTATGGGACTTCCGGGAAACTTCAAGGTGTTTGGTTCATTAAACGACCGGCAGCAGCAGATAGGCAACGGAGTGACACAGGCTATAGCGAATTATATAAAGTATATTGTAAAAAACGCTTTGTATGCATTTACCAATAGAAGGATAAAATCCGCTGTATCCATTGCATAGAAATAATCTCAAAATAAAAAAAATGGGAAACTGCTAACTGGCAGTTTCTTATTTTTTTTTGAACAAATTAATATAAAACAGAGTAGCATATCTCTATATACCATATTTCTTTGGTAAAAATCTCTTCGATTCCCCCTATGCTATCATAGAAATAAGACAAGGTGAAATATGGGCATTTATAGGAGACTGACATATGGAATACACAGAGCTTGATATAAAAATTCCAGAAAAGAAAATAAAACAGCTTGAAAAGAAAGGTTATAAAACCGTAGATGATATAGTGCGAGCAAAGCCCTTACATTATTGTGACTATAGGAGAGAATCATCCCTCGGATCGTGCCAAAGTGGAGATAGGTGTATGTTCCATTTAAGGCTCACAAAATGTGTAAAAAAGATGGGGGCAAAAGCTGCGTATGTAAGAGGAACGTGTGAAACTCTTGACAAAAAAGAACGACTATCTATTATGTGGTTTGACCGATATATATATGAAACAGTAAATATGTTAGTAAATAAAGAAATAGTAGTCGGTGGAGAGGTTTTTTGTGGAGAAAAGGGAATACAGATTACAAATCCGGACATATTTGAAGCATATACGAAAGATTCGTTTAGAATATATCCTATATACAGCAAAATTCCCCAGATGAGTACAGAGTACTTTCTCAAGGTGCTCAACGCTGCAATAGCCAAATATAACAACGTGGAATATTTGCCTGAATGCATCACAAAGCATTTTAATACTGTGTCTGTAAAAGATATGATTAAGGGCCTTCATAAACCCGAAAATGAAGAAGAGATAAAGAAAGCTAATTACAGAAGGATAGTAGAAAAAATGTACCCCTTTTGTAAGCTCATGGTTGAAATGTCAGAAGAGGCTACAAATACAGATATAATTCCCGATAAACTTGACAAGACAATGGAAATTATAAACAAACTCCAATATAAACTCACTGTAGATCAAAAGAAAGTCTTGAATGAATTTACGCAAAAAGCAAGGTCCGGGAAGAGGGTAAATGCGTTAGTACAGGGCGATGTAGGATCCGGCAAAACAATATGTGCAATACTTCTCATGATGATTGTCGTCGAAAACGGATACCAAGGGGTACTTATGGCGCCGACAGGCATCCTTGCAAAACAGCATTATGAAGAAATTGTAAGACTTACTAAAGATACAGGCATAAATTCCATATTTTTGAGTAGTGGGATGAAAACCTCAGAAAAAAGAAATGCATTAAAACTTATTGCGTCTGGATCTGCAGATATAATTGTTGGTACACACTCAGTAATATCGGATGATGTAAAGTTCAAAAAGCTTGGAATCGTCATTGTTGATGAAGAACATAAATTCGGTGTCCAGCAGAGAGAACAGCTAAAGAAAAAGGCAGAAGAAGGGGTACATAGCATTTCGATGTCGGCTACTCCGATTCCGCGTTCGCTTGCTCAGACAATATATGCAGACTATGTTGATATGTATACGATAGAGAGCATGCCGGCGGGAAGACAGCCGGTGCAAACAGCAACATGCAGGGTGCCAAAAACAGCTTTTAATTTCATGGGCGAAGAAATAAAAAAAGGACATCAATGCTATGTGGTCTGTCCTTTGCTCACTTCAAATGATGATGAAAATGACAATGAAAACAGGTTGTATAGCGTAGAAGATACCTATAATATGGCCAAGTATTATTTGAGCAATGTGGGAGCAAAAGTGGCAATGGTAACAGGAAAAATGAAAGAAAGTGAAAAAACGGAACTTATTTCCGCTTTTCAACGGAATGAATACCAGGTACTCGTTGCATCGACAGTGATTGAGGTAGGCGTAAATGTTCCGAATGCAACAGTGATAACTATAATGAATGCTGAAAGGTTTGGCCTGGCTGGACTTCACCAGCTCAGAGGCCGCGTCGGGCGAAGTTCATTAAAATCATACTGTATATTATATTCCACCAAGTCAAAAGAAGAAAATCCAAGACTTGATATAATGTGCGAAACAACAAACGGATTCGAAATCGCCGAGAAGGATATGGAACTGAGAGGAACCGGCAATATAGTGGGAATAGAGCAGAGTGGCACCAATGAGGAACTTGAATGTATGCTCAGATATCCAAAATTATATGGAGAGATGAGGAAAGTAATAAAAGAACAAAAAGAAAATCTAAGGAGGCAGAAATGATAGAGAAAGTGTTTGTTATACTCATAAAAATACTAAGCCAGTTATCTATAGGTGGTATAATCGTGAGTTTAATTTGGCTCTCGATACCTTTCGTAACAAAAAAACAGATACAACATGATAAGCCGATATGTATAAAGCTGATATTTTTGATCGTGTGCATAAGCATATACATAATAACTAAGATATAAACAAGAGGGATATAAACATGAATACAAACATGAATACAAACAATACACACCATATGGCCTTCGATGACGTTATACACACTATAGCACTGATAATCAGTATCGTTTCTCTTATTCTTGCAGCAAAAAGCAGATACAACATAGAAAAACTCGAAGAGTCTATGCTTAAATCAACATATACCAATACATCTACTCAGGCTATAAATTATCAAGAAGAATCACAGTCAGAGACAGTTAAATATATTGATCGAACTCCAGGTGAGTACACAATCACATACGGCTATTTTAATCCAAATGTCAAACAGCCTGAAATAACAACACGAACCGTAACTCGTGTATCAAAGCCTAATACGTCTGATGGTAATTAAGAAGAGTACATACTATTTAGATTAGATTGTAGCAATCATTGAGTTGTACCAATTATTTATTGTCATATATACTTGTATATTTATAAAGCGGGGTAGTAATACCTCGCTTTATCTATCGGGGAAAGTGGGCCGAGAGGTATAAAAAATTATGATAATGAAATGATAAGAAGGAGGATGTGTCATGAAAGTAAAAACAAAGGAAGATGCAATAAAAGCGTTTGAAGAGAGTTATGAATATAATGATAATGAAGGATGGAGGTATGATGTAGATGGCAGTAAAAAAGTACCTGCTGTGCATGAGATATATGAAAGCCTGCCGGATGAGTTAAAAAAAGATGAGGATGTAGCTCTGAAAGCAATATTCTATTCAGATCATGCTACTCAGCTTATACCAGAGGACCTTAAACATGATGATGATTTTATGGAAAAAGCATTTAATGTGGTAAAATACTCAGTAGATGCTACTGAGTATGGAGCCCTCGATATCGAATTCAGGAAAAATAAAGATATTTTTATGAGAGCATTTTCTGGTGCAGAATTTATTGAAGAGCGGGATGCCGAGGAATGTGGCCTCGCTGCAGATGTTTTTTCAAAAGCAGATGTCTCAATCAGGTCGGATGTCGATATTATCAAGAAAGTAATTACCGATCATCCTGAAGCTATGGCAAGTGTCCCAGATACTGTCAAAGAAGATGCAGATTTGGTTGTGGATACATTAGAAGCTAATGTGAATGCGTATAATTATCTTCCAGTAGACATGAAGATCAACCCAGATATTACGGCATATGTTGCTGAACATATGGAAGATTTTGAACTTAAGTTTGACAAAATGGATATTCAGTCGGTAAAAGCTGTAACAGCAGCACTGATGTCTGAAATGGAGAATAATGAAGAGTTTGAGCCTTATAGTGCTATGAACGATGAAGAATACTATATATTAGGCGAGAGCGATGAGACAGCAACAGTAGCTATTTTTAACACAGCCCCTGATGTATGGGTTGCTTTTACAGATAATACAATGGAATTATTAACAAACAAAGAGGTTTCAAATATCATATCTTTTTCGGATAATTCGCTTGAGCTGGATGCAGTTAAACAGGCTGATTATTCCACAGATTTAGGAAATATGATGATAAGCTATATAGGGGAAACTGGCAGGGATATAGTCTATAATCCTATTGATGATTGTCTGTTAGGTAATCCAGACATGACAATTGCCGAAAAGTTAAATGTATTTGCATATAGCATAAAAGAGGTATGTCCATCCGATATAAATTGTAGTAATTTCTTGTCATCGGTATTTAAGCAGGCGCATATGGAGAGATTTGGACCAGATAATGATAATAGCACAATCAGCAATAAAAAATTCTACGAGGTTTTGCAGAAGCGCATTGATGCTGAGTTGAAATATGGTGAATTAAGTGAACAGGATAGGGACACACTGATCAAGCTTAAAGATGCAGCGCAGAAGAATATAGATGCGATAGATATAGCTGTTTCATTACACAATGAGTGTATGGGCAATAAAAATTTTAAGGCAACGATGAAGGATCTTAATAACGATAGGGAGATAGCGTTGCTTGTATTGCATAGAAACCCTTGGAGAATCGAAGTATTTCCTGATGAATTAAAGAATGATAGGGATTTTATAAAGGAATCTGCTGTATTGAACCCGAAGATATTACTTGAGAGTCAGATTGCAAGTGGCGATAAAGACATAGTAACCGCAGCAGTAAGAGTAAACAAAGAGGCTCTTAGGCTTGCGAATCCAGAAATCCAGAGAAGCCTGTTCATGGATGCCATAAGGCTGAACCAGGATGAAGTCAACAAAAATCCTCAGGATGAAGAGTTGATTAAGTCACTTGCCACAGAGTGTGTAAACAGACTTTCAAACCAGGCTCTTGCAGATGTGAGTTTTGTGAGATGTATGTTTAATTACGACTTAATTTCCAATAACCAGGGCTTTAAAGATGACCTTAAATATAAAGTTGAAATAGCGTTAGAGAGCGATGAAGCCCTAACTGATAACGAAAGGCAGCAGATGTCTGAAGTAAAGGATTATATTGAGGCAATTGAAAATGAGTTGCATCACAGTAGTAACGATGAAGAAAGTATATCAGATAATGAAGAGGAATCCCTGTCTGATGATGAGACAGATATAGATGAGGATATTTTGTAAGACAAATTTATGCCGTCAACTGACACCATATCGCAAGGTTAGATATGGTGTCTTTTTTTGTGGTCATGCTGAGATGGTTGCCAGTTTAATTTTTATACCATAATACTCATATTTTCCTTATAAAAATAAAAAAAGGAGTAAACATATGAGAAAAAAACAGATAATGAGGTGGCGAAACAAGGCCAAGAGAAAAAGCCTGATTGATAGGTATTTGATACCAGGAAAGATTATAACAATATTCGATACCGAAACGACTGGATTGAAGGATGATTCAAAAATTATCCAGTTCTCAGCCATAAAGTACCTGATATCAGAAGATTACACCTTAAGCAGGATCAAGGACATGGATATATACATTAATCCTGAAGAAAAGCTGAAAGACAAGATTACTGAAATAACAGGAATTACTGATGAAATGCTTGCAACATCCGGGAACGAGGAATATTGGGGACCGAGTATTATTACTTTCATCGAAAACTCTGATGTCATCGCGGGATACAACATTCCATTTGACATGAGGATGGTCAATAATATGTCCTCAAGACTTAATCTGGACAATTACGAGATAAATTGCATACCGGAAGTTGATGTCATGGAAATGGCTCGCGATTGGGTTGCTAAGAAAGATAATGGCAGCCATAAACTATCAGAAATCACAGCATATCTTTTGCCAGATATGGCATTCAGGTTTCATTCATCCATGGATGATGTTAAAGCAACGGCGGAATTATTGGAGCTTTTTATCAGAATGTATCGTGATGTGGACGATGACATGGTCAACAGGGAGCAGATCCACTTGGAGTATGGAAAGATTGTTGTCAATCCGAGAAAACAGTCTGAACAAAGAATAAAGTTAGCTTTATCTCAGGGAGAGTTTGGTGATGTATTCTGGGATATAAAGGACCAGGAGTGGGGATGTTGTACCAACACAAGAGCAAAACAGCTTTTTAATCGCATTGATCTGGAAAATCTTGAAGAGCAGTTTCTGCAGAAATATGGTTATAAGTTTGGAAATGATACACCAAAAGCTGTAGCTGATCAGTGGACGAAATTCAGAAATGAAAAAAAGAATGAAAGAAAACAGAGTCTTTGATACAAGACATACAATAAGAGGGTTCACCTATGCTTTATAGGTGAACCTTTTTTCAATTGAATAGATGAACCATATTTCACCCAACTAATTAAGAAAGGGTTGGGTGGATAAAATGGTTCCTGTGTATGATAACTACAAAAAATTTCTGAAAGATAAGTGCGGACTTGAGCTCAACGGAGACAAGTACTGGCGTGACAACTCAATAATCAAAGGATTTACAGGGGATGGAAAAGAACACAAGCTGTACAAATTAAAAGTAAACGATGATCTCTCGATGGAATATTCATGTCCGTATAAGGAGATTCCAGATTCAGATTTAATTACATTTGATGAACTTGTTGAGATAAAAAAATACGATATTGAATATCTCGAATATTCTGCATGCTCACTGATCGAAGATTCAATTAAAAAGTATACTGATCATACTCCTCTTGTACCAGTTAGTACTGGCAAAGACAGTATAGTCACCTTATATCTTACCAGACTTGTAAATCCTAATGCTAAAGCAATATTTAACAATACGTCACTTGACGTGGCAGACAGCTATAGATTTGCAAAGTCAATCATAAACTGTGAAATAATGAATCCGGAAGAGGGATTCTACCCATGGGTAAAAAGAACAAAAATGTATCCTACAAGATTTTCAAGAGCGTGTTGCTCCATCTTTAAGACAGGCGTAATGGTGAAGAATTTAGATAAAAACAAGCCATATCTTATGTTTATGGGGCTTCGAAATGAGGAAAGTTCTAAAAGAGCAGATTACAAAGATGAATGGAAAAATATTGAATGGGGAAAAACCAGTTGGCAGGGGATACTTCCGATAAGAACGTGGACGGAACTTGAAGTGTGGTTATACATCATGCTTAGAGATCTTCCGATTAACGAAAAATATAAGAAAGGATATCAAAGAGTTGGCTGTGGTATCGCATGTCCGTTTTACACAAAAACAACATGGGTGCTTGATGATTACTGGTATCCATACCTAAGAAATAGATGGGTATCAATGCTGAAAGAAGACTTTATCTCCGAAGGTAAAGCCGCAATACTTAATTGTACTATTAAGGAGTATATTGAGGAAGGTTGGAATGGCGGTGTAGTCAGAGATGAACCAACTGATGATGTTATTAAAGAATTTATGCAATATAAAAATATAGCGGATCCTGCTATAGCACGTAATTATTTTAACACCAGGTGCAGTAAATGCGGAGAAAAGCTGAAAAAAGACGAAACCGCGATGTCAATGAAATTTCACGGGCGAGAAACTGATACGTTTTTTTGCAAAAAATGTTTTTGCAATGCATACAACATTGACAAGAATAAGTATAATTGGTACGTAGATAGATTCAAAACTGATGGGTGCTGTTTGTTTTAAACTACGGACAGAGATGTATACATAGAAATAGGATTTTATTTTGATATTGTATTTATCCATATTATATAGTGATTGATAATTAAAAGAAGGGAGGATTGAATAAGGTGTAAAATGTGATATAATTTAGTAGTAAGAAGATGAATAGGCAACAATGCCTAAGTAATTTAGGTATTGTTGGAGAATAGTATTTTCTTCTATGTGCCTTTATTACTTTGATGCATTGAAAGCAAAGGTGCAAGGAGGAAACATGTACGAATACAGTAAAAAAACTTTGAAGACAGCTAAAGACCTGAGATTGATTGATGATACTCTCTTCAGATTAATCTGCGCTGATCGTGAGGTTTGCCAGGAGATATTAAGGACCTTAATTGGTGACGACAAATTAGTCGTAATCAGTTCTGTTCCGCAGGAAACATTGGTGAACTTAAACAGAGAAATTGTGGTAGATGTATTGTGCAAATTAGGAAATGGACAGTATGCAAATATTGAAGTACAGAAAGGTAATAATAATGATGATGTCAGGAGATGCCGTTTCCATTTAGCTTCAATAACTGCAAACAAAACACCTAAGGGGACTGAATTTGGAAGTATACCCGATGTAGCAATATTGTATATATCTCAGTACGATGTTCTGGGAAATAATCAGGCAGTTACATGCACAGAAATGTGCCAGTATGTAAATGGTGAGTACAAACCCGTAGGGGATGGCGCCAAAATTTATTATGCTAATGTAAACGTGCGAAACGATGGGGATGAGTCTGAATTATTGTCTCTGTTTTTGAAACGAGATCCGTTTACAAACTCCAAATTTCCTAAACTCAGCGCTGCTGTTAAGTACTACAAAGAAGATAGGGAAGGAGTGAGAAAGATGTGCGAAGCTGTTGAAAACTACGCAATGGAAAGAGAAAAAAAGCTTGCGTATAAAATTGCAAGTAACCTTATAGCTATTGGCATATTGAACGATGAGCAAATCGCTGAAAGCACCAATATTCCCGTTGATGAGGTGGAAAAACTTAGGATAACACACAGTGATAAGTAGGTATAATGACTTTCCCCTATGCTAAAGCGTAGGGGGGTACAAAGGCTATGTTATCAAAATCCATTTCTGTATTTAGTAAAGTCTCATTCACAAGAATGAGGCTTTATTTTTCTGCCTTCTTTTTTCATATTTTCCTTAAATAAAACAAAAGGAGAATAGTTATGAAGAAAGAAGAGATTATAAAAGTCCTGCAGCAGCAGGATTCAACGGTATTATCATTCCCAGATAGAGGACCATGGGGAAGTAATAAGTATCGCGGAAATTGCTCCGGATATATCCAGGCATTTCTTATATGGAAGTATAGGATTACCAAAATGGCTGAGTTGTTTGCCGGATCTGGAACCGGTTCTGATATCGCACGCGATATGGGGGTTGATTATATAGGTGCTGATCTTAATCCTAATCCACCCAGGGACAATATCATAGGTGGAATAGATGCATTGAATTCGGATGTCCCTGATGAATTTAGGGGCGCGGATTTGGTATTCATGCACCCACCATACGGTGCCGAGATAAGAATTCCCTATGCAGGATCAATGTATACTGATCCGACAGGAGATCTTTCAAGATGTGACCTTGGACAGATGCAGTGGGATAAATTTATAAAAGTGCTTAACACCATAGTAATGAAGTACTATGCAGCTATGGATAAAGGTGCATACATGGGTATACTCATGGGAGATGTCAGAAGAAATGGATTCCACTCCATGCTTACCGATGTCGTTAAGCCGGGAGAACTTCAGCAGATAATAATAAAGAAGCAGAACAATTATTCGTCCGCGGGAAGAACATATATGTCAAGGAATTTTGTGCCTATCGAGCATGAGTATATCATGGTGCTAAAAAAGATAGCACCATACATTATCAATTTTCAGCTACCACAGAGTCACCAAATAGATATTCGTGATTCAGAATCCGCAACGTGGGCTGATGTAGTCTATGCAGTTATCAAAGATAAAGGAAGGATATCGCTTTCCGAGATTTACACTTCCATTGAGGGACATAAAAAATGCCAAAAAAATCCGCATTGGAAGGAAAAGATAAGACAGACATTGCAGCAGTATGCGATATTCGTTTCTACAGAACGAGGAATATGGCAGGCAGTAGCATAGTATTATCGGAATAATTGATAAGATTTTTATTGCAGAGTAAAAGACAACGGAGTTTGATGATTCAAGCTCCGTTGTTTTTGGTAAAAAAAGACGTCCGACACTATTTGTTATTATGAATACAGAGTCAAACCCATATTTATCATGAAGATGTGCGTTATATGGTTGATTTAGAGAACAATAAACTAATCTCCTTGGATGGAGATACTTATTCTGAAAGATATGAGGTTATTGGCTACGAAACATGGGCCAATGAAGCTGAAGGGGTTAAACCCGGGCTTAGTATCTGGATTTAAAAATACATAAAAAGGAGAAATAAAAAAGATGGTTAATTCAAAGATGCTTGCAAAAATGTTAGATTCGGCTGAAAAGCATGTTTTTATAAATATTGACGGTAAGATAGCCCGAATAAGTCATATTCAATTTGTCAACGATGGAGAATCATTTGTACTTTGTGCAGGAGATACTTCGGAGGATGACTGGAAAACTCCTGAAAATATAAAAACATATTTTTCTGATTGGTTCAACATTATATCAGAGGAAGAGGCTGAACAGATATTCAGAGATGGCGATCGTGTATTTATATTAAAGCCTGATGGCACAGATGAACGATCGGACATGTATGAATCCTTTGAGAAGATAAAAGCTGAAAATCAAGGAGCTATGTATGCACTGGAAAAAGACATATATCTATAGAAGTGGGGGGATCTTATGGGGCTTACTGAGTATAATAAAGCCATGATAAAGGCCTTATGTAAATGTGATATTAGGGAAGCAAGAGGTTGGGCTGAACTTTCGTTAGATGAAGATAAAACACAGAAGAACAGTGAATTTGTCAAAAAATACAAAGAAATTCTGACCGCAAAAAAATCAGGGGCGGTAGAAATTCCCCGGGAGCTCAACGGCATAATCACATGTGAGAATGTACAGGAGACATTTAAGGAAAATAGGTATTACCTTACTGCAGCACAGAAGGCTATAGCTGACAAGATATTCCGAATGTCAAGAGTGTGTGAACAACTTATGGAAATGCAGATTCCATACAAAAATGCAACTTTGCTGTATGGTCCGCCGGGAACTGGCAAGACAACATTTGGAAAGTATATAGCATACAAACTTGGGCTGCCTTTCTGTTATCTTAACTTTTCTAAGGTTGTTGACAGCTATATGGGGGCTACATCCAAAAACATATCACAAGCATTTATGTTTGCGTCTACAACACCGTGCGTTTTCATGCTTGATGAAGTAGATGCTATAAGTGTCAACAGGGCAAAGGGTAACAGTGGAAGCGACGGTGAACTTGGAAGAGTAACGGTAACACTTATGCAGGAATTTGATAAGTTGGAAAACGACATAGTGCTTATTGCTGCGACAAACAGAGCGGATATGTTAGATCCTGCGTTTATCAGCAGATGCGCCACAAAGGGAGAGATGCTTGCCTTTTCTAAAGATGACAGCATACGGATGGTGAAAAAGTTTTTGAAAGATATCAATATGGATATTCCAGATGATACGATAGCGGAAATTGTAGAAAAGGACTCTGATCAGCGGTCAGTAATGTTTGATGTCGTTAGTCATATCGCAGAAATGATTGATAAGGGGCAGATTGAATAATGAAAAAGGGACAGACCAGAAAAGATAAAGATTTCATCATAAGGGAAAAGATAAGACTTCTTCAGGATTTTTGTGTTGTGACAAATCAAAATAGGCAGAATTATATTGAGAAGTTTGAGAAAGCAATAAACAATAAGCTGCCATATGAAAGTATAGAATCCGTTGCGAATAGACTCGCAATGACAATTATCTCTGAATCAATGTAATTTTCCTTTGGTAAAAATTTGATGATTTCGTAATAAGATATAATAAGTACATAGAATAAACACACACAGGAGGAACAGATATGTTAATACGTGAGATAGCAAAACAGTACAATATGACCGAGGATGAAATGAAGATCCTTATCAGCGAGAAGATCATGGATGACTTTGTTAAGGAAAACATGACCGGAGATGAAGCATCGCCTAAGATGGTACATGCAATAGAAAAGCTTATGGCAATGGAAGAAGAGAAGAAAAATATAGCTCAGAATGGCACAACAAATGCCTTCATTCCGCCTTTAGGTGACGATCCAGTTGATGAGACCGCAGGGGAAGCGTCCGATGCAGTAGAGACGACACCAGAGCCGATGGATAATGATACAAGTAGCGAAGCCCCAGAGCCCGTTACAGACGTTGCAGATGAATCATCTTCAAATGCATCGCACGAAGTTCCAGATGAGAACCAGGGCGAAAATACCAACGATGACGACATTATGGCAGCTCCGGAAGATCTTGAAGATCCAGAGTCAGAAAAGCCTAAAACAAGAAAGAGACGCAAGATTGAAGATCAGATAGAAATATCTTCTGATATAGAAGAAGTTCCGGCTGTTGAGCTCAGAAAGTTTCTTGCAGATAACTTCAGCATAAAGCCGGAGAAGATCTTTTTCTTGGATGATGCCGGAGTGAGAGAAAAGATCGACGAAAAATACATAGTAATCGCAAGGAATGATGTATTTATATTTGTAAAGAGATCTTATGTATTACCAGTGATAAACAGGCAGTAGCTTCACAATGAAGATATAGGAACCCACAGGAAAGTTTCTTGCGGGTTCTGTTTTTGTTGCGAACACTTTTAGGAGGTGACACCATTGAATATAGGGGATATAGCTGACGTATCAGTGAGAGGCCTTGCTGAGTTTTATATGCATGCCTGTCTCGGAGAGTTGCTATTCATAAAGACATAATGACGGAACTTTATATGACGGATAGTATAAAAAAATAGTCATATTTATTTTAAGAAAGGATTTTAAGAAAGGAGCTAATTGTGAAAAAGAAATACCTGATTATTAAAATTGTTCTTGTACTATTCATCATTGTGAATGGTATTATCTTGTCCAGCAATCTCATTCAGATAGCTACATGCACCGAACAAGTTTTGGGAACACCATTGTATGCTGATAAGCTTTATATCAATACATACGACGTCAAAGTGACATATATGTACAAATATAATGGATTCAACTATATGGGTGAGGATTACGAAAACCTAGAGAATATTGAGCGTATGAAAGATTCTCAAATCACTGTATGGGTAAATAAAGACAACCCTCAAAAAAGTATAATCAACAAGAAGAAGAATATGAGCATATTCCACAGTGTAAATGTAGTATTGGGAGTTGCCGGCATGTTCATATTGAAGTTTTGTGGAAAAAGGAGACGGAACAGCGATGGATTATAATAATATAATAAAAGGAGATATTGTAAAAATCCCGAATAATATAGACTGTAATATGAGTTCAGGGTATACTGCAGAAGTGGTAGGTATTTACAAGAACTTTATCGAGGTAATTCCTGTCGGTAAAACATATAGAACAAGTATTTCCAAAGGTGATGTAAGCAAAATTACTCTTGTAGAGCGTGATCCAAAGGCGGAGGCTAGAAAAAAGTATGAGAGTGTTCTTGATGTTGTAGAAAGTCTGCAGCGTCATTTATGGGATAATAAAGAGAATTAGTAGAGGTGAGGCAACATGAAGTGTAAGATATGTGGACGAAAAGACAAGAAGTACATAAAAGTAAAAAGCGGAACAATATGTCCAGATTGTTACGAATCTTTACCACGTATTATCAGAGATAATGTTGCAGATATTACAGCGAAGCAGATCATTAACGCCTGCCGAATACTAAAAAGAGCTGATTCTTTGGCAGGGTACTGGGGATGTATAGGCGAGTGGCGGAATGAAGATTCTATAATTGTTGGCAATAAAAGTATGATAATCAATGAAACAGAGATAAAGTATAGTGATATATACAAAATATATCTTGATTTTCATCCAACTAAGAAGTACTTGGACGACCAGGTTATAGGATACGAAACGCTTGTAGTTGAAACGGATAAACCCCGACTAAAACTCGAATATCGTCTACATCCGGATATGGAGGATGGAAGTCCTCGCGTAAGAACTATAAGGTACAATATTCATGGCAATGAGATATCTTATTATTACGATAGTATAGATCTGTTACTTGTAAGTGGAATCATGGATGTTGTCACAGGCCGAAAGATAGGGCTTGACTGCATTAGAAATACATATGTAAGGTATACAGAAGAAGAACGTGACCCAAGACGATATGTATATATTACAGAGGAAGAAAAAATCCGAAGGCAGAACCGAGAAGAGGAAATGAAGAAAGAGTCCAAATTCCGGAAAGACAGAAGAGAAAGACAAGAGGAAAATTCCAGAAGAGAAGAAGAATATAAGAGAAGAACATGGGAACGGGAAAAGAGGCGCCAAGAAAATTATAAGAGGCAGCAGGAATATAAAACGAGAGAAGATCAAGGCCAGCCTAAGACAGAATTTGATATAGCAAAAGAACTGTTTGGTCTTGAAATCCCATACACGGAAAAAGAACTCAAAGAAAAAAGAAATCTTCTCATTAAGAAAATACATCCAGATGCAGGAGGTTCTGATGAGGATGCAGCACTTATCAATGGATATTACGAATTGCTAAAGAAGTTCGCTGTTTGAAAGGAAGTGAGATCGTGAAGAAAAGTAATAAAGAATCAACACAAGACGAGAGATTCAGATCAATTTATCACGAAATCGTTTTTTTGATAGGAACAATTATTACCTTTTTTGTATTATTCAAGGTTGTAACATTTAATCATGTTCCAAGCGAATCCATGGAAAACACAATAAGGATAAATAGCATAATATGTATATCACGAAATGTAAAAACCATTAACAGGTATGATATCATAACGTTTAATAAAACCATTGAAAAGGATGGGAAAAAAATAAGTGATAATCTTATAAAACGTGTCATTGGACTTCCTGGTGATACTCTTACATTCTCAGATAACAATATATATGTGAATGGAGACCTTGTTGATGATAGCTTTGTTAAGTATAAAACTTTTACTTATAAGAATGAAACAATTGTAGTACCGGATGAAAAGTATTTTGTAATGGGGGATAATAGAGGGAACTCTTATGATTCAAGAAATTGGGGTTTTGTGGATAGATCTGAGATTAAGGGAAAGGCTATATACACCCTGCTGCCACTGAGTAAAAGCGGAAGTCTAGTATATAGTAAAAACGAAGAGTAGATGTAGTCTATAGTACTGCATCTATTTTTTGTTTATTTTATCCTCTTAGCAGCGACATATTTCAGGTAAATAAAATAACTAAGAGGAGGATAAAGAAATGTGTTTGATGAAGTTAGAGATAGGAAAAAGGATGAAGACGCCAATATTTATTGAGACGGCTCAGACTGCAGATGCAAGGAATGGGGGTAAATATCAAAGGCTTATCGTTAGGGATACGGATGGAGAAAAAATAAAAATGAATAGTTTTCTCAAACCGGAACGGTTTGTTGAAGAAAAAGCTATCATTGATGCCGTAATAGAAGCCGGCGAGTATGAAGGTAATAAAACTTATACCTTGAAGGATTGGGATCCATCAGATAAGCCTAGATCATCGTTTATACCAAAGGCTAAGATCGACATTGAAGCAACCTGGAAACAGATATCATCTCTTATAAAAACAATAAAGGATGAAAGATACTGCCGTCTTGCTTGCAAGGTAATAACTAACGAGCTTGCAGTATTCACGCATGCTCCCCTGACAGCAAGTGACGAGTATTCCAGAAATGGCGGGCTTATGGAAGCTACATACAAACTCATGCAGCTTGCAGACAGCACCGCAACAACAATGGGATATGACAGAGACTTGATGCTTTCTGCTGCTGCCGTATACTATTCTGGATCTACTATGATGGTTGATAATGATTATCAGCCAACGAGAGAGGTTGCATTGAAAGGCTTTGATATCGCGGCTCATGATAAGCTTGTAGTAGCTCATCATATGATACCTGAGGATAAGCAGCTTGATGAAGAAAGCTTTGAGATCTTTGATAATATCCTTTTATCAAGGTATCAGGGCAAACCAGTAGCAACTAAGGAGGCGTTTGCACTCAAGATGCTGGACTCGATTATAACAGTTGGTGAGCGATGTGACAGGCTTACAGAGGGCCTTAAGGAAGGCTCATTTATGAAGGAAACCGATGCCCGTATGTGGTATAGGAGAATGGAGGATCACGATGAGTAATCCGAAAAATCTATGTTCGTTCGGAGGAATTATTGATGATGTTTCAATAACCTATAATAGGGAAGGAAATATACACTATGTAGAGTTTACTCTTAAGATCGCACGAAATTTCCTGAACAAAGGAGAGCAGAGATTTGATTACCCAAGATGCAGATATTCTAAATCAGATGTGAAAAGCCTACTTAGTGACATAACAGAAGGCAGAGAGGTGTCTGTTGTATGTTCATATATGAGTGAGCCATACAATTACAATGGTAAAAGCTACACAAAGACTTTTTTCTCTGTGGAATCCTTTACCTTTTCCTCAGAAGGTGAGAATGAAATAGACAACAATATATCGTTTGAACTTCCATTTTAATGATCGTATTTCGATTTTAAAGGTATCCGATGCTATTATCAGCATCGGATATTTTTTGTGTAAAAAAATTTCGAACGGCCCATCTGATATTATTGATACAAGAGATATTCAGCCATATTTTCTAATATAAGAAGAGAGGAGTAAAAGAAATGCAGAAAGTTAAGATCATGACAGGGCTGATAGGACTAATGATGATAGGTGCGGTTGTGGGATGTTCAAAGAGTGATAATAATGAACCAACAACAGAAAGCGTATTATCGTTGCAGCAGGAGAGGACTGATGACATAGATAGTGGTCAGGTCCTGGATGTTTCAAGTGATACAGGGGATGTGTTTCATATCACGATCAATAATAAGCGTACAAATACCATTTCCTATAATAACACAGATAAAACATTGTCGATTATTGATGATAAGGAGCAGAAACTCGGGACAGGGTGTTTTCTTACAGCGAAATGGTATAAGAAATATTATGATGCTGTGAATCAGGATTGTAAAATTCTTGGATCGGATTCTACATCAAATATCAATTACATTTACTATTCATATGAAAATAGCACCGGTGAAGAAGTGAATGAAATTTTAGGCTGGATCATAGGAACAAATACTGGGTTCGTGTTTGAAAGTACTCAGGACATGACAGATGTAAGAGACTGTTTCTCGGATTTATGGTTTGAAATAAACGAGACTGATCAGCAGGATAATAATTTCATACTAGATCCAAATACAGTTGACAATACAGACGATGAGAGCCTCACATTCTCAATCGGAGACGATAAAGAAATTGTGATAGACACGGAGGAATAGAATTTGAAGAGTGGAAAGAAACCAACAAGGGATCAGAAAGATATTTTAAAGAAAATGGGACTTCGTTCTGACAAATATCTTGTAGAAAGAAATACATCAGAAAAAGTGGTATTTGTAAATAGGGAAAATGGTAAACAGGCGGTATATGTAAAATAATGAGCGGGCGTTCAGCGAGATTTGTTGAGCGCCTTTTTATTTTATGACCTTGTAAAAAAAAAGAGCAGGGATGTTTCCCTACTCACTTTGTGGATGATAAGACAACACGGACTGCATAGCAGTTATAGTCGCATTGTAATCGTCCATGAGATTTTTTAATCTTTCCCTTCCGGAATCCTCAATGTGATAATAAACTCTTTTCCGACGTTTTCCAACGAGTCGCTTTTCTTCAGTTATATATCCAGCATCAATAAGTTTATACAACAATGGATAGAAAGACCCCAGAGGAATCTGAATGGAGCCATTTGTAAGTTCTGCTATAAGCTGTGTCAATTCCCACCCATAATAATTGTCGTTCTGACTGAGGAGATAAAGGACCATAAGCTCAACAGATCCACGTCTAAAATTGATTTTGGAATTTAAACTATTGTTGTCTTTATTATTCATACTTTCCTCCTGAAAAATGACATCTTCCTGTTCTCTGCCTTATTTAAACTCAATGAGGGGAGAGAGGTGCAGTATACAGGCATTTGAGAAAAAACTCGGATCGGTATGTGTCAACCCTACCATGGATCGTTGTTTGTTATTATGTTCGTGCTAAGTTATTCATAGTCCGTTAATTTATGGCATCCTTAAGTGCCTTGCCCGGCTTGAACTTAGGCTGCTTTGAAGCTGCGATTGTCATTGTCTCGCCTGTTCTCGGATTCCTACCTTCCCTAGCAGGCCTTTCTGACACCTCAAATGTTCCGAATCCTACAAGCTGGATCTTCTCGCCCTTCTTAAGCTCATCTGATACAACATCCGTAAATGCCTTTAATGCTGCATCAGCATCCTTCCTTGTTATCTGTGCCTTTTCAGCTATTGCTGCGACTAATTCTGTCTTGTTCATATTGATATCTCCTTTAATTATTATATTTTGCCATAAATGGCAGAAACGATGTGCCGGACTCGAACCGACAACTTTCAACATGATTGCTGTGTTTTCCCATTTAAACTAACATCGTACCCCCTGGTTCACTTTTGGTAATAGACCAAGGAAGGAGGCGCTACCTGTAGCAGCATATTAGTAACACGACACGAACAGGTGGCTCCGTGCCACGAACCGGTCTGAAGAAAAAATAAACCGCAGAGTATCGTGAGTTTTACATCAATAAATATGTATAATTTCTTTTTCCTATGTGTATAGTATAGCACTTTGACGATTTTATTATTTTTCCCCAAAAACCTAAAAAAACGGAATTCAGTTCCGTTTTCTGATAATAGCATATTTATATTATAGCAGTACAGCGTGTCACGAAAGGATAATAGAATATGAGTATAAATGATTACTATGAAACTATACGGGAAAAATACAAGGATTTATGGAAAATCAAAGCAGATTCGTATGGCGAACTAAAAATTGATGATCCGATTGTGTTTTTTTTAGATGGCAAGAATGTCACGAAAAATCACAGAGAATATCCTATGTTTGGTAAAAGCAATTTCACAGAAATGATGATGTTTTATGGGGCTGAACTTATTGAGGAGATCAATGCAGATGCCGTGATATATGCAAGTATTGATGAAATAACATTTGTTTTTAAGAATCCGATTCAGCTAATAAATTATTTCCAGGTGGAAACAAACCAATCATGTTTGGAAGCGTTGTTTATTCAAAAATTCGTGGAAAAATTTTGGAAATATAAAAAAGCTTACTTTAAGTGCACCGCATTTAACGTTTCTGATAAAGATGTTGACAGATTAGTGTCTTTTCGAAAAGAAGTGGGCGATAATGTTGGATTGATGTACCTAATTAAAGAAAAAATACCAAAGAGCATCTATCATGGAAAATCACGAATAGAACTTGAAAAGTTGTTGATCACATCGGGGTTATCGGAATATTGCAAGGAAAACAATTATATAAGGGAGGGTTACTATAAGGAGTATCATAAGCGTAAACCTAACTTCTTAGAGGATTCCATATCTGATTTTGTTTTTTGAGGGACTGCATTATCACATATTTGTATAAATAAAATCGAAAGGGGAAATTATACCATGGATAAAGAATATAAGAAAATCAATCCGGAAACATACATGATAAATGGCATGTTCGATAGCTCAAGTCTTGTAGGCGTTCCGATTAAGCTTGGCCGAGACAAAGAGATCATGGAGCTTTTTGACGACATAACAAAGCAGTTGATCAATGAATCACTTGTACAGATCAGTGATGTAGATGACAAAACATTTGTATCGTATATGGATGATAGCGAGGGATTTCCAGTGTCCAAGGTTGTCGAAGACAAGGGTGATGGCGTAATGGTTATGTTTAACGAAAATGGCTCATTATCACCATATGATGAGAAGGTCGCTGAACTTTACAAAGACGAGTCTGATTATGATGCAGATCCAGATTATGATGATGATGAATATGACGAAGATCTCAGTTGATGAATTGCTGCCGCACACTCGTGACTTTAGTCGTGTGAGGTTTCACGAATCTGCCGTGCACTCACAACTTTACTTGCAAGGGTTTTTACAAAAACAAATAGGCTAGAGATTGAACACCTCTAGCCTATTTTTATGCTATTTTATAGAGTATACCTTTCTATTCATTATCTCCATTTTCTGTTTCATCGAGATAAATAATTCCATTTTTATTAAATATATAATGAAGTTCACACCCGTTTATCATGATTTCTGTATCCAGATTAAGACCATTTGCTTTCGCATACCGTATCAAATCATTAATTGTTACTTTCACTCAAAAATTCCTTTCTAGTCTAAAAAAACTACTTGTTCCTATTTTCTCTGTTTTTCTTGTCCTGTTTTGAAGCTGCAATGTATGCGTTACTATAATTGCATATTTCGAAAGCTCTCATCTGTGCTTCAATATCATAGACAATATCCATCCAGGTATCTGCAAGGATAGAAGTGGAGCATTTTATTTCAGAATCCTTGTCCTTTACCATTACATTAAGAAGTCCGGTGTCAGTCTTTTTAACCGGTGCATAAAAGTTTGAAACTTCTACTGTAACTGGTGTCTCAGCACCCACATACCAGTTGATCTTCACATCGTAAACAAAAGATTTCCCATCTTCTCTAGTCCTTGATGTGAGAGGCCTAAATCCAGGCGTATATATAGGAACGGTAACGGACTTTCTTACATTGTTGCAAGAAAGTTTACCTTCCTGCAGAAGTCTTGAAGCCTCAACAATCGCATCCATCTGTTCCTGATTCTTAGGATACTTAGAAACATTCTTCTTGAGAAAAGAATACTGACTATTCAGCACGTCTTTATTGTTCGGATCATCAATCAAAACTTCAGCGGGAGTTTTTCCCTTCAACCGTCCGGAAGTAAACTTTACCGTATATGCGGATGATAATGGTTCTGAATTTGAGGACTCAGTATTGTCATATAAAGAGTCCATATGTTTTCTTAACGCATAGTCGCTCTTTTTGATGATTGCAGTGAGCTCTCTTTTGGGAATGTTGAATGTCGCATTGTTTCCATCAGCTATTACAACTCCTGTAAGTCTCGAAAAACGCTTGTCATATATGCCAAGTGGAAATTCTCCGTCTTCAATCTTTGCCGTTGTAAAGTGATTTTCCAAAGCGAACGTCTGGTTTGTTATAGCATAGGTAAATTCCATGGGATTTCTCATGGCTGGGTTTTCAGTAGCACTGTTGTTCGTATTCATATTTTTTTCCTCCTCTTTTTGTATTTAATTTTAATGATTTGGAAATAATATGAGTTTTTGCCCAGATAAAAAAATACCTTTTATTTACGCAAGGATAATGGCTGATATTTTTAGTACGAACAATGTTTTTAAAAGAAGGGAGAAACATATGTGGAAAGAAGAGTATTTTAATTTCCTGATAACAAAGGGAAATCCTTTTATCGAGTTGTCAGATCTCATTGCAAAACTGAAAAGGAATGAGCAGAACTGCTCAAAGGAAATACTTGAAACAAAGTATAAGGAAGCGTATACAAAGTTGAAGATTAAGATCGAACTTTGTATCAAAAGCCTTATTATGTTAAATGCAAATACTGATGCTAAATTTATAGTGACAGATGCAGACAAGGCGAAAGAAATGAGGAAAAACGCTCTTGATTTTATGAACAATCAGGAGCAAATGGCTGATATCTATAGAGCTGCTTTTAACGAGTATGATCATGAACTTGTAGAAATAGGAGCAATAGAAAAGGCTGATGAGATCATCAAACGATATTATATGCCTTACTGGTTTTCACATACATTCTGGGATCAGGAACATGGTGCATTGTACAACGAGATCATCCATAGATGGCGAATCAATGGAAAATGGGTTAGACCATACGACCATACAGTAACCTCATCACAAGGCGAAGAATATGTTGTAGAAAAGGATCAAACATCATATTCCGGACTGCCGGCATCTATTGAAGAGATGAAAACAATTGCATGAAAATAGCCCCGGAGGAGATTAAATCTTCCGGGACTGTTTGTTTATAGGAATGAACGTCTTATGATTTTTCTGAAATCTTCTGTTGTTGGATTAGACATCGTTTCATTTCCAGGTATTCCAAAATTTGTGATTACAAGATTTTTCAAGAAGTTCTTCTGACCATCTCTTTCTTTGATACTTGTCTGCATTTCACATCTGACACATATCCGGGTTCCTCTTTTTAATTCTTTGTATCTATCTTTTTCGATATAACTTACACAATAAAGATTGAAGTCATCCTCATCTGGTCTGATAAGCACACCAAGAGTATTATTTCTTTCGATGGCGGATACAAACGATCCCTCAATATAAATCTCGTTCTTGTAAGTAAATGGGCCTCTAAGTTCCGTATTAAACACCTCAGACATCTCGTTTGAGGCGGGAGTAATAGCGATTCCGTTAAGATACTGATCAAAATACCGCTTATTACTATTGGCTTTGTTCGTAATCTGACGGCTCTTTACTTCAGCTATAACAGTTACGTAATCGCCCTTTTTACATTCATCAACAAATATTCTTGAATTACCACGGAAAAGAATCTGTGGATAATCAAACTTTACATTGTTTCTTCTGTCCATTCCTTTTACAACTACAGTAACTATTGATACCTGCTTTCCTTTGTATATGTCTGTAATTTTTCCCTGAATAGTTGCACTGTTCATGTTTTTTCCTCCTAAAATTATTATTTATGAGCACCTGGTATACATCAAATATGGCTTTTATTGAATTATTGCTTATGCAAAAAAATTTCATGTTTTTATCAATACAGGAAAGGAGCGGGCTACATAATATGCCCGAAGTATGCATGAAAAAAAACTATGTGTTAGATACAAATGTGTTAATCCACGATCCCAATAGTATTTTCAAATTTGAGGATAATGATGTAATAGTTCCTTTTGCAGTATTGGAAGAAATTGACGGATTGAAAAAAGCTCCAGGTGAAACAGGGTATAATGCCAGAGAAGCAATTAGAATAATGCTAAAACTTCGTGAAAATGGAGATATAAGGTCAGGTGTAAAAATAAATGAAAATGCTATGTTTTCAATATATTCACCTGTGCAGCAGAAAGCAACGAGTACATTGTTTAATGACTCTAATCCGAACTGGTGGTTTGAAGATAAAATGGACAATAAAATACTGCTTTCAGTATTAAGTCTATCACAGGATGATAATTGCTCTGATAAAAACACGATTCTTGTTACAAATGACATTAATATGCTCATAAAGGCAGATTGCTTGGGAATAGCAGCGCAGGAGTATAAGAATGACAGACTGCCAAATGGCGAGAAGTTTTATACTGGAAGACGCGAGATATATGTAAATGATGATGTTTTTAGCATGTTATCGAAAGGCGTAAATCTGGAAATTGTAGCCCCTGTAAATAAAGACCAAATAGCAATCACCGACTTAACAGAAAATGAATTCATAGTAGTGAAAAATTGGCAGGGCGGCAGCAGATTGGCAAAGGTTGAAAAAGGGAATTTAGTTCCTCTTTTTATAGAGAAGAAAAAAATGTTTCCATGCGATATATCCCCAAGGAATACCGGCCAGACTTTTTTGCTTGAAGCGCTAATGTCGGATAAACCACTTACTATATGTAATGGTCCGGCGGGAACAGGTAAGACGCTCCTTGCTGTTGCAAGTGGACTTGAACAGTCAATGAACTCCGCTAAATATAAAAATGTTCTGGTTTGCAGACCAAATGTGATGATGGATGAAGAGATCGGTTTCCTTCCGGGAACTGAACAGGATAAAATATCTCCGCTTATGCGAGGCGTGTATGACAATCTAGGTATCATATTTGGAGATAAAGAAGATTCTATGCAGCTTGCAAAAGATAAGATTGATGAATTATTTGAACGAAAATATATCTATGCTGAGAGTATTGCATACCTTAGAGGGCGTTCAATTCCAAATACATATATAATAATTGATGAATGTCAGAATGCAACTCCTAACCAGATATTATCAATTGTGACAAGGGCGAGTGAAGGCTCTAAGATAGTTTTGCTTGGAGACGTAAACCAGATAGATAACATAAGGCTGGATAGCCGTAATAATGGTCTTGTGTATGCAATAGAAAGAATGAAAGGCTCAGATATTTGCGAGATCACATCTTTTTATGAAAGTGAATGTACCAGGTCACGACTTGCTAAGGAAGCTGCTGAGAGGATGAAGAAATGACAGTTATCATGTTATGTGCCAAGGATGGAAGAAGACTGATTCCCGTCGAAGGTGCAAGAAATATATATTATAGATGTCCATGTTTTTACAGGGAAAACAGATCTGATGGTGAAAAGCCATGTAACATGAGGATGAGTCTCATACGTTCAGATATGGTAAAACAGGATGCAAGAAATAAGTATGCAAACGGTGAACTAAAAACAGGAAAGATGTATATATGCGGACATATCGCGTATAGAGTAGCACGAATATCAGAAGATTATATCACAATATATGTTAGGAGGACTCAGCCATGACAATAACATTTGATGAATATGATAAGGAGTTAGAGAGATTTGAAAAAATAGATCTAATCCCAACGTATCCGACCTTTGAACAGATAGAAATGTTTAAAAAAGACCCTGAAAAATGGTTACTGTATTGTTGTTTCGTCTTGGAGAAGGCAGAAAAGCCTGTCACAAATGAAGAAAAATACAGTAAAAGGAATCTGTCGGATTTTGTTAATAACAATCTTGAATTAGTGGAATCTGGAAACGAATCTGTGAATCCTGAATAGGCATATAGTTATACATTTTACAAACAAATGTTACCTCTGTTCATTATGAACAAAGGTAGCATTTATTTTTTTTTATTGTGTTTTGCATGTTTGTAACAAATAAAAAAAAGGAGATAAAAGAATTATGGAAAAGAGAACTAGATATATTGATGGACTTATGATGGGAGCAGGCATCGGAGACAGATGTCAGGTGTTAAAAGACGGTAAGTGGTATCTTACCTCTTCGGTGGAGGACTATATAGTTCTCCCGGGGCTGGTTCAGATCGAGACCCAAAACACAATCTACAAAACCAAAGAGGTATGTGAGGCATACTCTATTTCGGTTGATTGTGGAAACTATTGGGTTGATTGTGGACTTGGCAATTGGCTCCATTTTGCCCCAGAAGAAATATCCTCTTCAAGATTGAATGCTTGGGGGAAACTTGAAGAAATCAGAACGGAATCAAAGATCTTCCGTCTCGTAGAGCGGAGATTAGCATAGGCCTAATTTTGATTCATCTGAGAAAGTTACGGAAAAAGACAATGAGTAATCATTGTCTTTTTTTTCTTTGGCAAAAAGGGATATTGCAAGGCTCAAGTATAGTAAATCTCTTCTGGTTAAGTAATATGTACACGATAAGTATATGTGATCAACAAAAAAATTACAGTATCCGCAAAATTTTGCGGGTGCTGTTTTTTTTATTGATAGATTAAGTCATATTCAAGATAGCCTGAAAAAAATTAATAAGGAGGATTATATTATGTTAATAAAAACAGTTCAAAAAAGAGATGGTACACTTGTTGCTTATGACAAAAACAAGATAAGAACAGCAATACAGAAAGCAAACGGACAGCTTGACAGAATTGATCAAATAACTGATCGTGACGTTGATGTTCTCACGGATCTTGCGGAAACCGGAATAAGAGAGGAATGTCCGGGTGTTGAGGATATCCAGGAAAGTGTCATTGAGGCTATAATAAAAAAGGGCTACACCGCCCTTGCCAAGACGTATATTATATACAGACATGATAAGGAAAAGGTAAGGGGTGTGTCAAAGGGTGTCAGAGAGAGCATAGTTGCCCTTGTAAACGGCAGCAATAAAGATGTCATGGAAGAAAACTCAAATAAAAATGCGACTGTGGCATCAACTCAGAGAGATCTTATAGCAGGTGAAGTATCAAAGGATATGACTATGAGAGACCTGCTGCCAAGGAAGATTGTAGATGCTCACAGAGATGGCGTACTGCATTTCCATGATGCGGATTATTTCATCCAGCCAATATTCAACTGCTGCCTTGTAAATATAAAGGATATGCTTGATAACGGCACGGTAATGAATGGTAAGATGATAGAAACCCCTAAGAGTTTCCAGGTGGCCTGCACTGTTATGACGCAGATCATTGCTGCTGTAAGCTGTGGACAGTATGGGGGCCAGTCTGTTAAGTTATCTCATCTGGCCAAGTATTTAAGAAATGATTATGAAAAGAATGTTAGAAAAACAAAGGAAGCTTGTGGTTCTTTAACCGATGAACAGGTTGTGGAGGTTGCGAAGGCAAAAACAAAGGAGAACCTTACTGCAGGTGTACAGACAATCCAGTACCAGATCAATACGTTGATGACAACCAACGGACAGACACCATTTGTAACTTTATTTTTATGGGTTGATAAGAGTCTTGGCTACGAGGAAGAGCAGGCAGCTATTATCCAGGAAATTCTTGAGCAGAGGATCGTAGGGATTAAGAATGAAGCCGGTGTGTATATTACGCCACCATTTCCAAAGCTTATATATGTTCTTGATGAAGACAACTGTCTTAGTGGCGGTAAGTATGATTATCTTACAAAGCTTGCCATTAAATGTTCTGCAAAGAGAATGTATCCTGATTATATATCAGCAAAGAAAATGAGAGAAAATTACAATGGAGAAGTATTTTCGTGTATGGGTTGCCGTTCATTCCTGTCTCCATGGAAAGACGAAAATGGCAATTACAAATGGGAAGGACGATTCAATCAGGGCGTAGTAAGCCTTAATCTTCCTCAGATTGGAATTTTATCGCAGACTCCAAATGGACCAGACTATTATAAATTCTGGCAGCTTATGGAAGAACGAACATCTCTTTGTTTTGAAGCGCTGATGTGTAGACACAAGGCTCTTCTTGGTACATCAAGTGATATTTCCCCTATACACTTCCAGTATGGAGGAATAGCAAGATTGAAGAAAGGTGAGCCTATAGACAAGCTGCTTAAAGGTGGATATTCAACTATTTCGCTTGGCTATATTGGACTTTATGAGCTTACAAAACTCATGACCGGAAAGAGTCACACAGATCCTGAAGCGACCGAGTTTGCGGTGAAGGTAATGAAATATCTTAGAAACAAGTGTGAGCTTTGGAAAGATATGACAGGAATTGGATTTGGCCTTTATGGTACTCCGGCAGAAAGTCTTTGTTATAGGTTTGCAAAAATCGACAAGGAAAGATTCGGAGAAATCAAAGATGTAACGGACAAGGGATACTACACTAACTCTTATCATGTAGACGTAAGAGAACAGATAGATGCATTTGATAAGTTGAAATTTGAGAGCCAGTTTCAAACAATTTCATCTGGTGGTGCTATATCATATGTTGAAATTCCTAACATGACTAATAATCTTCCTGTGCTTGAGGAACTTGTCAAGTTCATTTATGACAATATCCAGTACGCAGAGTTCAATACTAAATCTGATTATTGCATGGTATGTGGATATGACGGTGAGATCATCATAAACGATGATAATGAATGGGAGTGTCCTCAGTGTGGCAACAAGGATCACAATAAGATGAATGTCACAAGAAGAACTTGCGGCTATCTCGGGGCAAACTTCTGGAACGAAGGCAAGACAAAAGAGATTAAGGCGCGTGTGATGCATTTCGACATGCCGTTTGATAAGTAAGGACCTGAAAAAATTTGGATATACTTTAAACTCGCATCATGTATAGATGGTGCGAGTTTTTTTTATGAATTTTATATCATATTAATGATGCATAAATAATATAAAGGAGGTTCCAATAAGTATTTTTACAAAAAAATGGTACGTGATGCGTCCCAATTTTTATTGTAAAAAAATAGGATGAATGCTACAATATCCTTACCAGAAGGATTTCTTAAGAATGAGATAAAAGAGAAATCCGGAAGGCTTTCTCTACTGGAATTTAGTGAAAGGAAAGCGTAAGGAGGTCGGTGAATATGGCTACCAAACCTATTTTATTGCGAAAGAGAATTTTGCCAGTTATCCCTGCAGACAAGAGCGTGGAATTTTTAAAAGAGGCAAATAAAAGTGTTCTTTCAAAAGAATTTATAAAGTCTTGTTCAGAAGCTTCCGCCATGATAAAGAAAAAATAGTATGTTAGTAGAAAACATTAATTTTTCTGATAAAATTATCTCAAGGGATGATTTTGCAATAATTCGCAATTTCTCAACGGGTAATAAATATCCTGAAGCGGGGCTTGCAGACTACTTAAAAACGGATGCTATTGATGACCTATATAACGGAAATGGTGTAACTCATCTTGTTGTGGATGAAAAGCGTAACGCAGTAGTTGGATATTATACTATTTGCGCTTCTGCATTACCCTATTATTATAGGACGAAAGAAGATGATAACAAATATTATCAAGTATTGTGCAGTATTCCTGCAGTTGAAATACGTATGTTTGCAATTGATATTTTTTATCAGGATGTATTTATTGATAACATGCCTATTTCGGCAATTGTATTTCGGCATATTATTAGTGAAATATACAATTTGTCTGAATCAACATTAGGAGTAAAAGCGATATATTTGCATACACTTTCTTCCGCAAAAAGTTTTTATCAAAAAAATGGTATGAAAGAATGCGAAGAATATTTTGCCCCTTTTGCAAGTGAAGATGATGATCTTGCTGTAATGTATGCATTAATAAAAGAATGCAATATTGTTTATGAAGAGTAAATTAAGAAAACTCCACTTTTTGATATGTACCCTCTTTACTGGACAACCAGTAAGGAGGGTATTTTTATGCGTTATAGTTATGAGTTTAAAATGATGTGTGTTGAATTGTATCATTCGGGTTCGTATCCTGACATCCCAGAGGGGCTGAATCCCAATACTCTCAAAAGGCATATACGAGAATGGTCCAGATTGGTTGATTTACATGGTCCAGAAGTTTTAAAACATAAGGTGTTTAATAAGGTATGGACACCCGAAGAAAAACTTGAACTGATTTCAAAGGTTATTGCAGGCACACCAAGAACGAAAGTTGCCATAGAAGCAGGCATTAATGCAGGACTGCTTTATCAATGGGTACACAAATATAAATTACAAGGATATAATGGATTGGTAGAAAGTAAAAAAGGACGACCAACAAAGGAACCGAGAATGAAAAAATCAACAAATCCATTACCTTTAACAGAATCGGAACGAGAAGAACTGATACGCTTGAGAACTGAAAATGAATATATCAAAGCCGAGAATGAAGTAATAAAAAAACGGATCGCCTTGAGACAAGAAAAATGGGCTGCACAACTCAAGGCGAAAAAGCAGCAATCGTTAAAGAACTCCGCAAAGAAGGACATCAACTGAAAGATCTGTTAAAAGCCATGGAGTTACCGAAATCAACTTACTACTATGAGCTTAGCAAGGTGGATGCAGTTGCAATAAGAAATGCAGCTCTAATGGTTGCAATTAAAGAGGTTTACCAGCGGCACAAGCAAAGATATGGCGTAAGACGGGTTTACCATGAACTGGTTAATCGCGGCCTTACGGTGAATCACAAACGTGTGCAGAGAATCATGCATGATATGGGACTGCTTGGGAAGCGGCCGAAAGAAAAGTATCATTCCTACAAAGGTGAATTCAGCAAAACAGCGGATAATATCATTCATCGAGATTTCACAGCAAAAGGACCTTTACAGAAATGGACGACCGATGTGTCCCAGTTCAACTTTTCTTGGGGAAAATGCTACTTATCACCACTCTTAGATATGCATACGAATGAAATCATCTCCTATGATTTGTCTCTCAGCCCAAATATAGAACAGATTCGGAGAATGCTTGCAAGTGCATTTGATAAGTTTCCGCATGTAGAAGGATTAATTCTTCATTCGGATCAGGGGTGGCAATATCAGCATAGATATTTCAGAAACGAGTTGAAGGAGCACGGAATCATTCAATCAATGTCCAGAAAAGGGAATTGCTATGACAACAGCATTATGGAAACCTTCTTTGGGAGGATGAAGAATGAGATGTATTATGGGCATGAGAATCATTATCCATCATTCAAAGCATTTTCCGATGCAGTCAAAGAGTATATGTACTATTACCGGAAAGCTTGCAACCAACGGATGCCCTTCTATTACAGAATATTTTGCCAAAGACACGCTTCCATCCGAAACATGTTCCGGTCACGGATACTCTTCCGGAAGAAAGTATAAGTCTTCTACAGAAGACAATGATACAACTGAAGATGCTTCTTCTTATTCAAACAATACAGGAAACAGTTATAACAATAATACAGGCACTACCAGTGATAATACCGGTGGTAACACAGGTGGTTCTACCGGCGGTAACACAGGTGGCTCTACCGGCGGTAATACAGGTGGCTCTACCGGCGGTAATACAGGTGGTGGTTCTACCGGTGGTAATACAGGTGGTGGTTCTACCGGTGGTAATACAGGTGGCTCTACCGGCGGAGATACTTCTCAGTAACCATACTGTACAAGCCTATGATATCTACAGAAAGGTATCTACAGGACCTGCCACTGGAAGCTCCTTCCAAATGCATGACAATAAAAAACTGCGGGAACAAAATGTTTCCGCAGTTTTTATTATACCTGACATCCAAAAGGATGTATAACTCTCTAAAAGCTCTAAAGAATCAGTTTCGCAGCTCCACAGATACCGGCATCATTTCCTAGTGTAGCAAGAACAAATTCCGTATCTTTGTTCGCAAAGAATGCTTTTTCCTTAAAATTCTTTTCAACATACTGAAGAAGTACTTCTCCTGCTTTCGAAACGCCTCCTCCAATTACAATTGCTGAAGGATCTGCAACAGCTGCAAGATTAGCCATCGCATGTCCAAGATATTTTCCAAATTCCTCTGCAATCTCTTTTGCCACTTCATCGTCTGCCTTAACAGCATCAAATACGGTCTTGGCGCTGACTTCCTGTCCTCTTAATACAGACGCTTTATCATCCTTAGCCAGACGAATATTGGCAAGTCTTGTAATACCTGTTGCAGATGCATACTGCTCCAGGCATCCTGTGTTGCCGCAGCCGCAGTGATCTGTCTCTTCATAATTCACACAAAGATGTCCAATCTCACCACCTGCACCATGTGCTCCTACCAATGGTTTACCATCAATAATAATTCCACCGCCGACTCCGGTTCCAAGTGTGATCATTACGACATTATCATGACCTTTTCCGCCGCCCTGCCACATTTCTCCAAGTGCAGCCACATTGGCATCATTTCCTACTTTTACGAAAATTCCTGTTTTCTCACTTAATTCTTTCTCTACATTCAGGACATCCCAGCCAAGATTTACACATTTA